>JAEEGI010003084.1_pt1 | contig 39960 bp, 18 predicted proteins | sample 8958751 | NCBI WGS metagenome assembly JAEEGI01 (sample SAMN16246545, study PRJNA631951) | gut metagenome | biome: gut microbiome; feature: rumen; material: KS-attached | host: Bos | place: Iran: Karaj | collected 2018-10 | reverse complement strand
ACCGCCTCCACTCTCAATTCTCAATTCTCAACTCTCAATTCAGCAGGCTGCGACAGTACCGTCACACTGCACCTGACTATCAACAACAGCACTACGGGCATTGAAACCATTACCGCCTGCGACAGCTACACCTGGCACGACAGCACCTACACCGCCTCCACTCTCAATTCTCAATTCTCAACTCTCAATTCTCTCGGTTGCGACAGCACTGTCACCCTTAACCTCACTATCAACTACAGCACCGCTGCTACCGAGACTGTCACTGCTTGTGACACCTACACGTGGAACGGTACAACTTATGTTGCCTCTACCAACACTCCCACTTATACCAGCACGGGCATCAACGGTTGTGATTCGGTGACATCTCTGCACCTCACCGTCAACTACAGCAACACTGGCACGGAGACCGTTACCGCTTGCGACAGCTACACTTGGCACGACAGCACCTACACCGCCTCCACTCTCAATTCTCAATTCTCCACTCTCAATTCAGCAGGCTGCGACAGCACCATTACCTTGCACCTGACTATCAACCACAGCACTACTGCCATAGAAACCGTTACCGCTTGCGATAGCTACACATGGCACGACAGCACCTACACCGCCTCCACTCTCAATTCTCAATTCTCAACTCTCAATTCAGCAGGCTGCGACAGCACTGTCACCCTCCACCTCACCATCAACTACAGCACCCGCGACACCATCATTGACTCCGCCTCCGGCAGCTATACCTGGAACGGCACTACCTACACCGAAAGTGGCGAATACCTCTACCAAGGCCAAACAGAGGCGGGCTGCGACAGCATCATCGTGCTGCAGCTGACCATCACTGAAGTGGGCATAGACATCGCCGACAGCAACAGCAGCATCACACTCTTCCCCAACCCCACCACAGGAAAAGTCACCATCATTGCTGACAATGTAGCCAAAGTGGAAGTCTTCGACCCAAGCGGACGTATGGTTGCCATCTTCCATGACACCAACGAGATTGACATTCACAATCTCCCCTCTGGAGCCTATACCCTCCGCATCACCCTCCGCAACGGTACCGCCGTCAAGCGTGTTGTCAAGCAATAAACACCGTGATGATAATCAACAAGGGTGTCATGCGTAAGACACCCTTGTTTTTTGCTGTACATTTTCTGAAAAGTTGAGAGTTGAATGTTGAAATATAATTGCTTGATTGTCTGATTGCTTGAGTGATTATTGATTGCTTGATTGTCTGATTGTTTGATTGTTTGATTGTTTGAGTTTTTTTTTCACTCAAGCATTTACACATTCAAGCATTCAGGATTAATTCAAGCATTTACACAATCAAGCATTCAAGCAATATTTCATTTTCAATTTTCAATTCTCATCGTATCAGCGTCACGGTGCCAGTGTAGGACTGGTAGCCGTCGGGGACTTCCTCGTTGCTGTAGCGGCAGCGGAAGACATAGGTCTCCTGCCTGCAGGGGCGTCCGTCCACGGTGCCGTCCCAACCCTCGTTAATATCGGTAGTGTGGAACAAAAGCGCACCCCGGCGGTCGTAAATCCAAAGTTCAAAATTATGCACACCCGTCGACATGCAGCGGAAGATGTTGTTCGTCTCCTTCGACGGGGTAAAAACGTTGGGGAAAAGAATGCCAGAGTGGAGAATGTCAATATTCACCGTGTCGGTGTCGGCGCAGTGGAAGTTCGCCACCGAGAGAGCAATGGCAACACTGTCGACAGAGTGAGGGACCGTGAGCGAAAGGACGGCCTCGTCAACGGCGATGGGCGCATTCTCGTCGTACAGGACATACCATCTGTAGGCCGTATAGTGGCCCTGGCTGCGGTTATAGGCCGTAAGGCTGCGGTCGTCAAGGGTGATGAACGGAGGCCTTATCTCGATGACAGCGGCGATATTGTCGACAGGCGCAATGCGGAGAGTGTCCGACACACGGCACTGGGGACGGCTGCGGTAGTCGGCCTCAAGGGTGTAGAGCGTGGGGACTGCCGGGCTGACCCGGATAACCGAGGCATACTCCTGCCCGTCGAGCGACGGGTCGCGAGGCGAGGAACTCCACCGCAGGTAAGGCGCATCGGTGACAGCCGTGACCGTGTAATGGGCATCGCTGCCACAAACCACAGCCGTGTCGAAACCAACGACGGGATAAGGAACTTCCACCACCGAGAGCGTGAGCAGCGTGTCGGCAATAGCGAAGTCGCCCGAGACAATCGTGTCAGTAAAGGTACCCGAACCCGTAATGACGTGGTGTCCAAAGAAGAGCGTGTCGCCCTGGCAGATAGTGTCGGTGCGGGAGACGGCAACCATATTGCGGCCGGCAAGATAGAGCGTGTGGAGCGAATCGCAGCCCTCGGCCGTCACATGGCGGTTTACATACACGCCCGGCTCGGTGCAGACCATCCCCTCGAAGAAGACCGTATCGCCATAATAGACCGTGTCATAGAACGGAAGGTTATAGTCAGGGTGGATGACCAGGTGAAGGGTAACCGTACTATCGCAACCTGTCTGGGTGAGCAGATAGCGAATGTGAGCAACCGTGTCAACATTGTCATAGTGGATAACGGTGTCGCCCCAAGCATAGCCATCTTCAAGAACATTGCGACAAAGCGTATCGTAGATGTCGATATTATAAACCGGCAGCAGATGCACTGCAAGGGTAACATGGCTGTCGGCTCCATGCACCGTGGGCAGCTGCCAGTGGAGGGTGTCGGCATAAGGCTGGCCGTGCCAGTTGAACGAGCCAACAGCATTGGCGCAGATACTGGTGTCATAGTTATAGGCAACGTTGGGCCAAATATGGAGGTTATAGCTGATAATGCTGTCGCAACCATGGTGGTCGGGAATGACAACCTGCATGCCGGCAGTGTCGTGCGAGACTGCTATGTCGTGATACTGCCATGTGGAGGCGTTGTTTTCAACGATGGTGTCATATACGGTGGAGGTACTATTATAGAAGACCGTGAGATGCAGCGTGACGGTGCTGTCGCAGCCTGCTGAATTGATAGTTGAGAATTGAGTGCTGGAAGTGGAGGCGGTGTAGGTGCTGTCGTGCCAAGTGTAGGAGTTGCAGGCGGTGTCTGTTTCAATGGAAGAAGTGCTGTAGTTTACAGTCAGATGCAACGTGACAATACTGTCGCACCCCACAGAATTGAGAGTTGAGAATTGAGAATTGAGAGTGGATGCGGTGTAGGTGGTGCCGTGCCATGTATAGCTGTCGCAGGCGGTAACCGTCTCTGTGGCAGTAGTGCTGTTGTTGATGGTCAGATGCAGCGTGACAGTACTGTCGCAGCCTTGGGAGTTGAAAGTTGAAAATTGAGAGTTGAAAGTTGAGGCGGTGTAAACACTGTCGTGCCACGTGAAGTTGTCACAGGCTATGGCGAAGGTGTCGCCAAAGGAGACGGAATTGATGCCGAGGTGCAGTGTTCTGAGGCTGTCGCAGCCCTGCGACGACAGCAGCGTATGGGTGTAGAGGCCGCTGTCGGAGTATGTCACGCCCTCGAAGGTGTAAGTCTGGCCGGGGCACACGGCCGCAACCACTGTATCGGCCGAGACTGGGATTGTATGCAGCGTGAGGGTCAGGATACTGTCGGCGCCAAGGTGGTTCGATATGGTGTCGAGCTGCGTGCCGGGTTCGGTGAATATACGGTGGAACCATTGTATGGGCAGCTGGTTTTCGCAAAGGGTGGTGTCGAACACGGCATGACTGTTGCCCAGCACCGTCAGGTGATAGGTGATGATGCTGTCGCAGCCTGCGGCATTGGTCTCTACAACGGTGGCAACCGTGTCGCCATAAACCGTGATGCCGTGGAAATAACGTGGCAGGCCGTTCTCGCTGCAGGTGTCGAAATAGGTGAACTGTGTACTGCTGCGTAGCGAGAGGTGCAGCACCACCGCGCTGTCGCAGCCCGACGGGGATGTGTAGTGGGACAACAGGGTGTCGGTAATGGTGGAACCGTTGTTATAAACCGTGCCATACCAGGCAAAACTGTCGCACGCCACAGCAAAAGTGTCGCCATACACCACAGGCAGGATGTCCAGATGGAGCGTCACCACGCTGTCGCACAGCAGTGGCGAAGAGGTGTGCAGGTTGTCGGTCAGGACACCTGTGGGGATGTCAGCGGCATGGATGACGGTGCCGCCCCAGGAATAGCCGGCATCAAGGGCGGTCTGGCACACGGTGTCATAGATATTGGTGTCATAGACAGGATAAACCGTGAGGTCGAGGGTTACAATACTATCGCACCCAACGCTGTTGACAAGGGTGTCGTTATAGAGGCCGGTAAGGGTGTAGCGTGTGCCCGACTGCGGCCATAGGTAGCCGCCGCAGACCGTCTGCACTACGGTGTCAAAGGATCGGGGATTGACGGAAAGGAAAACCGTGCGGAGAAAGAGGCTGTCGTCGGCACCGATACTGTCGAGCAGATATTCTCCCGGCATGGCAAGTGCCGTGTCAAATACATGGTACACATCGCCTTCGCACAGGGTGACGTTGACCGTGTCGCTCCGCATGCAGGGCGACTCAATGAGGAATGTATGGGTGACTGTGTCGGCGCACTGTCCGTCGGCCAGCATGGCATAGAGGGTCACCGTATGCAGGCCGGGGGTGAAGGCGTGGCGGGGATTGACATCGCCCGACGTGCTGCCGTCGTCAAACTCCCACAGATAGCTCTCGCAGCCGTTGGCCATGGAGTCGAGGTGGGCGCTGTCGCGGGTGACAATGCTCTGGTTCACCATGCGCATCCAGGAGTAGCGGCACGAAGCCGTGTCAATCAGCACCGGCGTGAACCGGGCATAGGGATAGCGCACACCGGAGTGAGCCATCATTGTGAAGAAACAGTTGCTGTGGGCATCGTCGTTGGGCGCGCCGACAAAAGAGAGGTCGCAATAGTAGGTGCCCTCCGAGGTGACATGCAGCGAATCGACCGTGGAGAGTATTGTGCTGGGGTCTTGGCTGCCATACCAACTGTAGGCAAAGCCCGAAGGGGCAAAGAACGTATTCTCGGCTGCACTGCAGCTGTTGGAGCGCAAGGCTTTGTTGTCAAAGTCGATGACAAAATAGGCATAGCCGAAATGACCGCCCTGGTCGCAGTCGTAGGAGGTGAGCTTGATGCGGATAACCTGGCCGTGCATGGGCGACAGGTCGACACCCACGGTGGTCCAGTCTTTCCACAACAGGTCATAGCTCGTACCCGTGTTCCAACCCAGGTTGGCATTGGCGATAAAGTCGGCATTGTAGCAGGGGCTGATGGTGTCGCCGTTCACATCGGTGATGAGGAAAGTGAAGCGGGGCTGTTCCTCCGGGCTGTGGTTGGGGTCTTCCAGCACGGCGGCATACTTGAGCAGAAGCATGTCATAGTCGGCGGTATCGACATTGATGGTATAGGTGATGCTCTCGGCCTGCGAGCCAGTGCTGCTGTTGCCGAGACGAACGGATGTGCAGTAGCCCTCAGGCACAGTGTACAGCTGGTTACCCGTATAGGGATCCGTTTCGCTCCTGTCGTTGTGAACCGTATGGCGCGAAAGATTGCTCTGGTTGCCAAAGTCCACCACACCCACCGTCATGTCGGGGTTGCTGTAGCCTCCCGAACGGCACACGACATTGTCGGCATACAGGTCGTCATAGTTGAACGTGGTCTGCCGGCAGCGCGTCATTGCTTGGATGGTGCTGGGGGCCGTGGCAGTGCCGCACTGCGAGGTGATCCGGAACACGTACTCCGTGCTGCGGGCAAGGCCGGTAAAGTGGAAAGTGGTCCCCGTGTAGTGGGTGGCGACAACCGTCCACGAAGCACTCGAGGCAAGGCGATAGGCCACCTCCCACTCCGTCTCCGTATTGCCCGGAGCCCACGACACAAAGGCATCGTTGAACCCCATGGAATCCACCACTAACATGGGACCTATGCAATGGGTCGTGTTCGTGTCGCACGTCGACATGACGATGTTGGGTCTGTAGCTTGTGCCATTGCCCGACAGGCTGGGCAGGTCCGACCAGCTGTAGGCGCTCGCGTCGCGATAGGCGTAGGCCGTGCGGTTGGTGTTGCAATAAGTCGACAAACCGTTAAAACCCGACGAATAATGGGTGGCGCCCACGGGCTGGTTCATAATCGTCGTCACCACGAGGTTGCTCACGCCGTCCCACACGAACGGAGTGGAAAGAGCGTACTGTATTGGACCATTGGTTCCGATGGGGTGGTTGCCGGAATACACATGCGTGCCGGCAGTCAAAAACGTCGCATAGCCGCTGTAGCTGCTTTGGCTCGTTGCGCCCATATAGATGTCAAACGTCTTGTCGTAGTTGTTGCTCATCGTCCAAGTGTACTGGATGGAAGAAATGGGACCCGCCGACATACCCATAGACCTCAGCTCTGCAGCCGTATAGATGCTTTGGCACACCGTGTTGCCCCAGGCCGAGTTCACCGGCACACCCGTCACATTCTCCGTACCCGTGCCCGAAGGCGACGAAAAGTGGAAACCCTGACACCTCGTCGTCACATCCACCGAATCCCAGTTGCCGTAATTGTTGTTGGTGCAGATAGCCCTGACCCTTACCCTGTAAGTGGTATTGGGCTCCAAACCCGTCACAATGGCCGGACTGCGCGACACCGTCGTGTTCACCGTCGCGCCTCCTCCCATGGGGACAGCCTCCACCTCGTACCCCACCGTCGTATTCGTGCCCTGCGACAAAAGCAACCACGAAACGGCAAGGCTAGTCGACGAGACATTCTCGATATGCAAATTGTTGACCGAGGAGCAGTTCGAAATCCGCTCCAGCACAACATCGTCCAGCAGAATGTCGCTCGCGCCCCCGCGCACCCTGAACGCCACGTAACGGCCGCTGCCCATATAGTTCAGCAACGAAACCATCTTCGAGACAAACTCGTTGCTCGTATTCCTCACCGACTCAACCTTTACAAAAGTGCTTGTGTCGAAGGGGTCGGTCATTATCCCTACATCCACCTTTGCCTCGCCGCCGGACGACCGGTTGCACATGGCAAACCGCACACACAGCACACTTATCGTGTCGACATATTCAGGCATCACAAGGAAAGACCTCATCACGCCCGAACTCGACACCATGTTCATGCTGTAGCTGCCCGTGTTGGCGTCGGCCGAAGTGGGACTGGGGACAGACAAGGCACTGTTCGAAATCCTCGTCCAGCACGTGTCAATCGACGCGCCAGTACCCGAACCCGTGGCATCCTCAAAACCATAGTGATATGGAAGGTCGTTGTGAGTGATGATATTACACGAAGTGCGGAACACCTTCTTCACCCTGCAGCAATGCGACGCACTGTCGGCCACACTGCTCAACACCAGATTGTACACCGAGCCGGGAGAAAGACTATTGAAAGTATAGCTGTTGCCGTTTACCGTGACGGGCGTGCCGCCGTTGAGCGAAATGACAAAGGGACCGCTACTGTTCGGGGCCGACCAGCCCACATGAGCCGAAGACTGCGTAACCCCGCTGACAACAAGATTGCTTGGCAGATTGGAACAGACCGAGCTCACACCCGAAATCGAATACGTCAGTTCAAAACCCTCATACGTCACCGAATAGTCCGTGCTGAAATGGATAGTCATCACACCCGAGGAGGCAGTGAAACTCAACGCTCCCGAGCCCCTGACTTCACCCAGCAGCGTAGAGCTGTATGTGCCGTGGCCGTCGTAGAAACGCAGCCTGTCGCAGCAACTCTCCGTATGATACGACCCCGAAATCGTGATGTCCACACCCGGAGTGGCCGTCAGAACCACATATCCCGAGAAGTTATTTGAATAAGAATCAGACAAACCGCCGTCGTCACAGATGGTTCCCGAGGGATTGTCACAGACATTCACAAAAATCGTGTCGCCGTTGGACATAGTAAAAACCGCTTGGGCACCGGCGACCGTGCATGAAATACATAACAATATGAAAGTAAAAGTTTTACGCAGCATATTTCCCATAATATTGATAATATTTATATTCTGCAAAAATACAAAAAAAAACATATAACACAAAATTAAAACCAATAATTGACAAATTTCATCCCTTAATCCCGTCATCGTTGTCCGTTGACAAGTTGATGATTGCTTGATTTTCTGAGTGCTTGATTGTCTGAGTGACCCGCACGAGTTTAGATGTAAGAACTAAGAGCCAGGAACTGTGGCATACAATCCTGGTTCTTATCTCTTACCTCTTACTTTGCTTTCTGCCGCTTCGCGCGGAAGTTACTTTTTATTTTGTGAAGGATTACGCCACCTTTCGCCACCTTACGTCAACATTCCGAAAGTGTCGCATATTTGTCCCCAACGTTCCTCTGCGCGCATTCCGGGCTCAGTGTTGCGTCGTTCTTTGTCGTATCGTTTTTCGATATGTTTCCCTCATTTTTCCCTTTGTGAAGCGGACAAAAAAGGGAAAACGATCGAATAACGATCGAATAAATGACGACGCTTGATGGTTGCATCGACGAATTGAGATTGAAAAAAAAGTGCCAACACAGCGGATATCAAACGATGCTACTACGTGCTGTGTTGGCATTTGGTATGTTTTGCCGATAGGGTTGCCGGCAGGGGGGTGTTAGAACTGGTAGTACAGTCCGACGGTGAGCAAGCTGGCTTGCTGTGATTTCAGTGCTGCCTCGATGGTGGAGGTGGAGACGGTGTAGTCGACACCTGCGGAGCGGGATGAGACGAGGAGGTCTATGGGCAGCATGTTGGTTTGTGTGTTGTGGCGGTATGCTATAGACAGGAGGTCGGCGTAGAGGTCTATGCCGAAATGCTGCGACAGGGCGAAAGTAGCAACAGGCACAAGTTTAATTTCCAATGTGTTGCGCGTAAAGTCGGTGCGTGTCTTGTTGGGCATGTCTTCGTTGGCACGCTGCTCGACGACGGTGCTGGCACCCATGCCGTAGGCGTAGTTGCCGCTGAGCTGCATGTGGAACGTGAGTCGTCCTGCATCGACACAGCGTATGCGCATGAACAGGCCGCCTCCGGCAGTCATGAGGGTACGGTCGTTGGTTATGGACTGTTTCCACGTAAGAGCGTCGCGGTCGTAGAATCCGTCGGTGTAGGTGAAGCGTGAGTTGGATATTCCTGCCTGTATGCCGGCTTTGAATGTCTCGCTGAATTGGTAACCCATCTGCACTGTGACGCCCAATGCCATGCCTTGGGGCTGGGTGTTGTCGAACCCTTGGCTGCGCGAGTAACTTCGGTTGGAGTATTCTATATTGCCCGACATGAAGAGCTGGGCATAGGAGGGTGCAACCGTTGCTGCGAGCAGGAGAATGACAAGCAGTGTTTTTTTCACGTTGAGGTAGTATTTTAATTTTGAATTTTGAAATTTGAAATTCGAAATTCGAAATTCAAAATTCAAAATTGAAAGTTGGAGAGGGTGTAGGTGGGGTGCAACTTGAGTCCGGGGACGTATTCGACGATACCTGCGACTTTCTCTTTGTCAGTGTATTGCCAGACGGTGTAGCGGGTGTCGGGGAATCGGAGGCCGTTGGAGACGATGACGACATGATAAGAGGCGTAGCGCTCGAGGCTGAAGTACTTGAGGTAGGCTTGCTGCGAGGCCATGATGAGGGGCTTGCGGCCATAGGCCTGCTCGAAGAGCTGCAGCAGCATATCGAGACGTTTAATGTTGATGTCAAAGGGGCTGTCGGGCACTACATAGACGACGGGTGCAAGGTCGAGGTGATGGCCTTTGACTGCGGCCTGGAAGTTGTCGAACTGTCCCTGGGCGGAGTAGTGACGGTCGTAGAGGTGCACGGCGGTGACGGGCATTGAGGCTTTGCGAGCCTGCTCGAGGTTGGTGCCGCACCGCTCGTCGGTGACGGCGGCGCCTGTCGTGGCCATGACGAAGGCGAATTCGAGGTCGTTTTGTTCAACGACTGCGGGCCAGTCGATGGTGCCCTGGTTTTGGGATACGAATATGCCCATGGGGGCAGTTGTCTGGGCTGCTGCCATTAAAGGCAATGCCATGAGGAGGGTGAGTATTATTTTTCGCATGTTGATATGTTTTTTCTTATTGATACGTGGATATTATGCGGACTATTTAGTTTGCAAAGATACGTACTTTTTTTTAATTGAGAAAAAAAATATGAATGCTTGATTGCTTGATTGTGTTAATGCTTGAGTGAAAATACTCAGACAATCAAGCAATCAGACAATCAAACAATCATTTTGTTATAATCTGATTCGCTGATTATTGGAACACCTAATTTCTCGGCTTTCTTTAACTTTTCGGGACCCATTTTATCCCCGGCAAGGAGATAGGAGGTCTTGCCGCTGATGCTGCCCGACACTTTGCCTCCATGCTGCTCGATGGAGGCTTTGATTTGGTCGCGGGAGTAGTGGTCGAAGACTCCGCTGACGACGAAGGTGAGCCCGTCGAGCACTGTGCTGACACGGGTGTCTTCGGCTTGCATTTTCAGTCCTGCGGCGCGCAGCCGCTCTACGGTCTCGCGGTGGACGGGCTGGCTGAAGTAGTCGGCTATGGCGGCGGCAGTCACTTCGCCAATGTCTTCTACTGTGGCCAGTTCGGTGGAGTCGGCATTGATGATTGCGTCGATGTTTCCGAAGTGCCGCGCCAGTTTCTTTGCTCCCACTTCGCCCACATAGCGTATGCCAAGGGCGTAGAGCACGCGCTCGAAGGGCACTTGTTTGGATTCCTCGATGCCTTTGAGAATGTTGTCGGCTCCTTTTTCTTGTATGGTCGGTGCACTGACGGGGGCGTTTGTGCTTTCGGACTGTATGTCCGGGAGGGTGTTTTTCTGCCCTAATCCTATGAGCTGGCTGCGCTTCAGTGTGTACAGGTCGGCCACTGTTTTTACAAGCCCTGCATCGTAGAGGAGTTTGAGTCGCTCGATTCCAAGGCTGTCAATGTCCATGGCGCGGCGGCTGACAAAATGCTCGAGGTGACCCAGTATCTGCGGCATGCAGCCGTCCTGATTGGGGCAGTAGAAGCCCGCTTCGCCTTCGGCACGCACGAGAGGTGTGCCGCAGACAGGGCAGACGGTGGTGTAGTGTAGGGGTTTAGCCCCTGCAGGGCGTTTGTCGAGGTCAACGCCGACAATCTTTGGGATTATTTCTCCTCCTTTTTCCACAAAGAGGCTGTCGCCTTGGTGGATGTCGAGTTTGGCCATGAAGTCGGCATTGTTGAGGGTGGCGCGACGGACGGTGGTGCCTCCCAGCCACACGGGCTGCATGTTGGCCACAGGGGTGACGATGCCGGTGCGTCCCACCTGATAGCTAATTTCGAGAAGGGGTGTGCTGACGCGCTCGGCCTTGAACTTGTAGGCTATGGCCCAGCGAGGCGATTTGGCAGTGGTGCCGAGGGTGTCCCACAGGGCGGTCTGGTTCACTTTGATGACAACGCCGTCAATTCCAAAGGGGAGGTTCCAGCGTTCCTTATCCCAGAAGTCGATGAAGAACTTAATGTCTTCTATGGTTTTGCATTCCTTTATATAAGGCTGCACTTTAAATCCCATCTGTCGGGCAGCCTCCAGGCGTCCTGAGTGGGTGTCGTAGGCGGCGCCGAGCGGCTGGCTGTCGGGAGGGAGCATGAGGAAGTACATGCAGAACATGAGCTTGCGTTTGGCGCATTCGGAGGAGTCCTGAAGTTTGAGCGAACCGCTGGCAGCGTTGCGGGGGTTGGCAAAGGGGGCTTCGCCCTCGGACTCGCGCTGAAGGTTCATGGCCTCGAATGCTTCAAAGGGATATACCACCTCGCCTCTGGCCTCGAAATCGTCGGGGAAGTCGCCACGCAGACGAAGGGGTATTGTGCTGATGGTACGGGCATTGGCAGTGATGTCGTCGCCAACGGTGCCATTGCCTCGCGTGACGGCCTGGACTAGCTGCCCGTGGCGGTAGGTGAGACCGATGGCCACGCCGTCGTATTTCAGTTCGCAGGTGTAGCTGAACGGGATTCCGTCGAGGAGCTTGCGCGTGCGGGCTTCGAATTCCTCTATTTCTTCAATACTGTAGGTGTTGCCGAGTGAAAGCATGGGGAAACGGTGCTGCACTTGACGGAAGGTCTTGTTGATTTCTCCGCCCACACGACGTGCAGGGGAAGTGGGCAGGGACAGCTCGGGATAGGTCCGTTCCAGTTCCACCAGCTCACGCATCAGGGCATCGAATTCATAGTCAGACACCAGCGAGTTGTCATTCATGTAATACTCGAAGTTGTAGTGGTCGAGAAGCCTGGTGAGTTCGTCCACGCGGCGGCGTGCACATTCGGGTGCGGGAGTGGTGAATAGATCCATTTTGTATTGAAAATATAAAGTTGAAAATTGAAACAATTTAATGAATTCGTTAATTCGTAAATGTGTAAATTCGTTGTCCGTTGATAAGTTGATAAGTTTATCCGACTCGCAACATATCAACATATCAACATATCAACGCAAAACATATCAACATATCAACAAAACACATTAACACATTCACACGTTTACACATTCATTATTTCAATTTAGTTTATCATCAGTTCTCCTGTAAAGTTGAGCGACACGGGGCCTGTTAGTCGCACGTGTGTAAAGGCTGTGCCTGTGGGGTTGAAATCGACACGGAAGTCGCCGCCATGTGTGCGTAGACGACGGTTCCCCGTGACGATGGCGCAGGCTGTGACACCTGTGCCGCACGCCCAGGTCTCGTCTTCGACACCACGCTCGTAGGTGCGAACCATCAGCCGTCCGTCGGGCAAATCCTCTATGAAGTTGACATTTGCCCCTGCCGGCCCCAGTTCGGGCAGGTGACGGATACGCCTCCCCTCCCCTGCCACATCGAAGTCGGCAAGGTTCTCCACCCGCTGCACGTAGTGGGGCACGCCGGTGTTGAGCAGCCAGCCGTCGAGGCAGCGCACCACTTCTTTGGCGACAACGTCCTTCATGCCCAGAGTGACTAGGCCGAAACGCTCCTGACTGTCCCACATGACGACAGAGGCCTCGTGGGGTCCGTCGTCTGCAAGGAAACCGACACGGCCGTTTGCTCCCAATCCGAGGATATGGGCGAAGGCGGCGATGCAGCGTCCTCCATTGCCGCACATGTCGGCAGGCTGTCCGTCGGAGTTGTAGTAGTGCATGGTAAAGTCGTATTCGCCTCCGGCACGGCCGAGCAGGATGAGTCCGTCGGCACCCACACCCATGCGCCTGTGGCATACGCGGGCTATCTGGTCTGTGGTGAGGCTCACTGCCTCCGTCCGGTTGTCGATGACGACAAAATCATTTCCGGCGCCGTCGAATTTGGAAAAGGAGATGTTCATGAATGTATTAATTATTGCTTGAATGCTTGGGAATTGAAAATTGAAAATTGAAATTCGAAATTCGAAATTCGAAATTCAACTTTTTCTCTATTCGCTATTGGCGAAGGGGGCGATTGGGGCGTCGGCTTTTTCGAGCTCGGTCTGTGCCTTGACCAGGCGGCGGCTGGTGAGCAGCACTAATAGCGAGCAGATTATGATGGAGCAGAATATGACGGAGTAGGTGATGTGCTTGATGATCTCAGCCCCGGGAATGATGGTATAGCCTGCCGCGATGTTCGCCTGTTCGGGCATGGAGGCCAGCACAGCAGACACCAGTCCCTTGGGTATCATCATCGACACGGTGAGCCGGTCTTCGGGTGTGTTTTTCCGTCCCACAACAGCTATGAGGATGAAGCGCACCACGAAGAGCGAAGCGGCGATGACGGCTCCGAAGGCCAAGGCCATGGGGTTGCTGAAGGGGATGCAGATGCCTATATAGACAAAGAAGTATGTCTTGAGGATGAAGACAAATTCCTTGAAGAAGCTTTTCTCGTTCTCTTCGAGCGGGGTCATGTCGCGCAGTTTGAGTTTTTTGAGGAAGGACATCTCGAAATACTCCGGGTTGCCCAGCACAAGGCCAAACGACAGGGTGGCGATTGCACCGCTGTAGCCCAGCGACTCAGCGATGCCGTAGATGACAAAGACAAACGCTGGGGTGAGGAACATGGAGTTCTGCAGTTTGCGGATACGGTCCATGAAGGATGACCACACGATGCCGCCCACGGTGCCGATGACGAGAGCCATCAACACCGACGCCAGCACTCGGCCGAGCATCGAACCTACACTGACATTGCCCAGTTTGTATCCTTCGATAAAGGCCAGGGAGACGACGATGCACAGCACGCCGGAGATTGCCGATTCGAGGGTGAGGGTTACTCTGGTCTTGTCGCTGACGCGCATCTGCCTGACGAGCGGGATGACGATGGCAGCGGCTGTGCCCGCCACCATGGCACCCAACATCATGCTGGCCTGCATCTGTAGCTTTACAAGGAAGTAGGCAAGCAACGACACGGCGGTCATTGAGAGGAGGAAGGAGAGGAATGTCACCTGTACCACTCCGGACCAGTATTTGCGGATAAGGTCTATCTTCATGTCGATTCCGCTGTCGAAGAGGATGAAGAGGAGTGTCAGCGAAGCCAATACGGGGCCGATTTCCTCAAGGCTGTCGGGGGTTATCCAGCCGGTCACGGGGCCGACCAGAATGCCGATAATCATCAGCAGCAGCACATCGGGGATACGCTGACGGCTGAACCACGCATTGAACAGGTGCGCGCAGAAGATTAGCAGTCCGAGGAATATGAAGGTCATGGGAATTGGGAATTGAGAATTGAGAATATTACAGATCTACTTCGGGGAAGAGGATGCGGAATGTCTCAAGCACGGGGTTGGTTTTCGACATCACCTCGTATTTGTCACGCGGTGCATAGACGACAGCCTCTCGCTCTTCATACACTACCTCTATCCTGCAGTTGAGCAGTTTGTGTCCCGAGGCAGAGCGCATCCATTCCAGCATTTCCATCAGATGCGGGCGTATCTCCGCTTCGACAAACGAGTTGCCCACTTCTATCACAAAGTGGTCCTCGCCGTCGAGGCGCACCACCCGGTTTTTCAACGTGTCCACCAGCTTGGGTTCCTTCGCGGCAAAGGCCTCGAGCATTGCGTTCCAGCATTTGCCGAAAGAGTCGTCGTCCAGGGGAGGGAGCGCAGTCTTCTGCACTTCCACGTCCACGGCAAGGGTCGGCATGGCTTTGATGGAGATGCCCGACAGGCGGTGAATTTTTCCTATAGGCTCAGGCCTTTGGGGCTCGGCTGCAGGAGTTGCTGCAGGTTGGGGCTTGGCCTCGGGTGCTGTGGGGGTCGCTCCCGCAACGGGTACGGCAGCAGGGGGCGCAGGGGTCTGCACCGTTGCCGATTTGCCGTGCTCCGCCTGGGGCGACCTTGCAATCTATGGGTTGCCTGCCGCCATGATGACCGAGGCCAGCTTCATCAGTGCCACCTCGACAAACAGTCGCTTGTTGCCGGCATCTTTGTAGCGGTATTCGCAGTCGCTCGAGATGTCCAGCCACCTCAGTAGCAAGGGGAGTCCGCAGGCCGCTGCCTGCTGCCCATAGCGTTCCCTCGCGGCATCGCTCACCTCCATCAGTTTATGGGTCGCAGGGTCGATGGCCACCATCAGGTTGCGCAGATGCTCACTCAATCCGGTTATGAAGTGCTGTCCTTCGAATCCTTTGTCGATTACATCCTGGTACAGCAAAAGGGAGTGCGCTATATCCCCCTGCCTGAAAAAGTCCACCAACCGGAAGTAATACTCATAGTCCAGCAGGTTCAGGTTCTCGTTGCACAGCTGCCTTGTCAGGTTGCCCTGCGTGAAGCTCACCAGCTGGTCAAACAGGGAGAGGGCGTCGCGCAGGCCGCCCTCGGCCTTGCGGGCGATGATGTGGAGGGACTCCTCTTCATACGCCACACCTTCTTTCGCGGCAATTTCCTTCAGGTGGGTCACGATGTCGTCGCTCTGGATACGTTTGAAGTCAAACACCTGGCAGCGCGACAGGATGGTGGGGATGATCTTGTGCTTTTCGGTGGTGGCCAGAATAAACTTGGCATATGCCGGCGGTTCCTCAAGGGTTTTGAGGAAGGCGTTGAACGCTGAGGGCGACAGCATATGCACCTCGTCGATGATGTACACTTTGTAGCGCCCCGTCTGCGGCGGGATGTCCACCTGTCGCACCAGTTCGCGGATGTCATCCACACTGTTGTGTGACGCGGCATCGAGTTCAAATATGTTCATCGAGCTCCCGTCGGCGAAACTGCGGCAGCTCTCGCATTCGTTGCAGGCCTCCGTGTCGGGAGTGAGATGCGTGCAGTTGATGGTCTTGGCAAGGATACGGGCACAGGTGGTTTTGCCCACGCCACGCGGACCGCAGAAAAGAAAGGCCTGCGCCAGTTGTCCGGTGCGGATGGCATTCTTCAGCGTAGTGGTGACATGCTGCTGTCCCACCACGCTCCCGAAAGTCGAAGGGCGATACTTACGTGCTGATACTATGAAATTTTCCATTGGGATATACACAAATTAACCGTTGCAAAGATACAAAAAAACTTTTGTATAAATAAAAAATCTGATTGCGTTAATGTGTTATTTCGTAAATTTGAGGGTTAAAAGGTTTGAAGGTTAAAGGGTTTGAGGGTTAAAAGGTTTGAGGGTTAAAGGGTTTGAGGGTTTGAGGGTTAAAGGGTTTGAGGGTTTGATACACTAAAACCTTAAAACCATTAAACCTTTCTCCCCTAAAACCTTAAAACCATTAAACATTAAAACCTTTCTCCCCAAAAACATCAAACACATTAACACATTCAATATGATTGCTTGATTGTCTGATTGCTTAAAGTTGAGAGTTGAAAGTTGAGGGTTGAGAATTATCCGGGTGCGGCAGCAACTTTCAATTTTCAACTTTCAATTTTCAATTCGTCAAGCATTCAAGCAATAATTCAATTTCATAACGATTCTTAAAAAAATATTTGCGGGGTTGGGATTTTTTTGTATCTTTGTAAATTGAACTAACAAACAATGCCCTCATGAAAAGTACGTATAAGATATTCAAAGAGAGTGTAAAAGAGATTACCCAATACTACATGCTGCTGGTTGACGAAACGAAATCTCAGCGTTTGGTGGGCAGCACCAATGAGTGGGTGCTGGACAATTACTATATGATTAGCGAGCAGGAGAAGGTGCTGAAGGTGGATTTGCGGAGCAAGGAGTTTCGACGGCTGGAGGGCAGGCGCATGCACTACCTGAAGGAGGTTGCCGAGGGGTATCTGCAAAAATGCCATTTCCAGATTGACAGAGGTTTGTTGTTCCAGCATCTGTCGCAGATACAGGCTGAGCGCAAGGATTACTTCACTTATCCCGAAGTGTGTGCGCTTCTGCCTTTGTTGAAGACTCTGCTAATCAAGGAACTTGCCGACCTCTGCCACCTGCTGGCAGAGAATAATGCATACCATTATTCGCCGACGGACAAGTCTCTGGCCGACATGGAGAAGCTGAACGAAGCAGCTCAGCAGAACCTGTTGATGATGAATATCTTCAACTCGCTGAAGAAGATGACTAAGCTGCCCGTGGAGGAGTTGATAGATTCTGTGAGCTATTCGGAGCGCACTTTGAAGGGCGAGAAAGCGGGCATGTACGACGAGATGTACGACCGTACGAAGGACGACTACCGCGCGAGGATTGTACGGCTGGCCAAAAAGCAGCATGTGAAGGAGTACGATCTGGTGAGGAAGCTGGTGGAGCAGGCTGACAAGGATGAAGAGCATGTGGGCTGGCAGTTATTCAAACCCAAGAAGTGGGAACTGCGTGCACATCTATATATATGGATTGTGGCTGCCGCATCGTTGGTGCTGGCCTCGATATTTGCCACACTGGCCACGGGCGGATTCGGCGTGGTGGCCATTGTGCTTGCCCTGCTGGCACTGGTGCCGATGAGCCAAGTGGTGATTGACCTTTTCAACCAAGTGTTGTACCATGTGCACAGGCCGGTTAACACGTTTAAAATCAAGTTCAAAGACGGCCTGATTCCGGAAGAGTACGCCACTATGGTGATTATGCCCACCATTCTGAAAAACAAAGCCAAGACGGAGGAACTGCTGGAGCAGTTGGAGATTTACTATCTCTCGAACATCAACCGTGCCAGCGACGGCCAGCGTCTTGAGAGCCGCCAGCAGAACCTCTACTATACGCTGATTGGCGATGCCGCAGCGGGTCCCAACGAGGATATGCCGTGGGACAACGAGGTGGTTGAGGCGGGTCTTGCCAAGGTGAAGGAGCTGAATGAGAAATACGGTGCGCAGATATTCAACTTCGTCTATCGCCGCCGTGCATGGAGCGACGGTGAGAACTGCTGGTTAGGACACGAGCGCAAGCGCGGTGCCATACTTCATTTCAACGACCTGGTTTTAGATCAAACCTCGGAGGAAGAGAAGGCTAAACGGTTCCGCTGCGAGACGATAAGCCAATGGCTGAAAGGTCCTGTGCCACACATTCAGTTTATCATCACGCTGGACACCGACACGGAGCTGGTGCTTTATTCCGCCCAGAAACTGATCGGTGCCATGGCCCATCCGCTGAACCGCGCCCAGCTGTCTCCCGACGGCCGGAGAGTGAACGCAGGCTACGGCATCATGCAGCCGAGGGTGAACGTGGACGTGGAGGTGACCAACAAGAGCCGCTATGCCCAACTGTTTGCCGGACTGGGCGGCCTGGATGTATACACTACAGCTTCGTTTGAGTTGTATCAGGACATCTTCAACGAGGGCTCGTTCTGCGGCAAGGGCATCTACGACCTGAAGGTGTTCCAGCAGGTGCTGAAAGGCACCTTCCCCGAGAACCTGATTCTGAGCCACGACCTGATAGAGGGCTGCCACATACGCTGCGGCCTCATCAACGACCTGGAGCTGTTTGACGACAACCCCAGCAACTATATAGACGATGCCAAGCGTCACCACCGATGGACACGCGGCGACTGGCAGATTATCGGTTGGCTGAAGAACAAGGTGCACAACGAGAAAGGCGAGGTGGTGAAGAACCAGGTGAACACCATCGGCCGCTGGAAGATTTTCGACAATCTGCGCCGTTCAGTATTGAGCCTGGCGGTGATGGTACTGCTGCTATTCGGCTTTGGCTTTTATTTCGCCAGCGGCAGCACATCGGCCTCTCCGGCATGGTATGTGCTGGCGGCTTTGATTGTGGTGGCAAGCCCCATCGTGTTCTTTATCCTAGGACAGATTACCAAGCTGCCAAACTTTGGCAAGCGCTATCACTACTACGCCACACTGATGCGGGGTTTCAACGTGATTGTGTACCGCTCGCTGGTGCAGTTCGCTCTCCTGCCCAAGGAGGCATGGATGTATACCGACGCACTAGTGCGGGCATGCTACCGTCTGTGGTTCTCGCACCGAAACCTGCTCAACTGGATTACCAGCGACGAGGCTGCCAAGAGTACGAAAGGCACCTTGGGCGACTACCTCGGCAAGTTCTGGTTCAACTACGTGGCCGCCGCAGTGGTCCTGGCACTGGCTCTGTTTGTGGGGCAGTGGCATGTGATGACCATGGTGGCAGCATTGTTCTGCGTGGTGACATGGTGCGGTGCACCGTTCCTGATGTACTGGCTTGGCAAGAAGTTCCCGCAGGAAAAACGCAGTCTCAACGCCAAGGAGACCGAAGAGGTGCGCCAGCTGGCACGCGACACCTGGCATTTCTTCGACAGCCTCATCACTGAGGAGAACAACTGGCTTATCCCCGACAACTATCAATTGAACCGCGAGAAGAAGACCGACTACAAGACCTCACCCACCAATATCGGGTATTCGTTGACAAGCGTGATAAGCGCAGCCGAGCTGGGTTTCATCAGCGCCAAGGACGCCGTGACACGCATCAACCACATTATCGACACCGTCATCAAACTGGAGAAATGGAACGGTCACCTCTTCAACTGGTACCATGTCAAGACCCTCAAGGCGTTGCCCAATTTCTTCATCTCCACATGCGACAGCGGCAACTTCGTGGCCTGCTTGTACACCGTGAAGGGATATTTGGAAAGCAAGTGTGAAGCAAAGGACAGCGGCGACGGCACCCCCGATACATCGGATATTCTGTCACTCATCTCAAAGGTGCAGCGACTCATTGACCAAACCGACTTCATGAAGCTGTACAACCCCGACCTGGACGTGTTCAGCATTGGCTACGACTACAGTTCCTACACCCTCCTACCCTATCACTACAACAACTTTGCCTCAGAGGCGCGGCTTACCAGTTTCATGACCATCGCGCAAGGCGACGCTCCCTACAAGCATTGGTTCTGCTTAGACAAGACTCTGGTTCAATACAAGGGATACAAGGGCGTGGCATCGTGGTACGGCACGCTGTTTGAATATTTCATGCCGCTCATCTTCCTGCCCACCTACAAGCACACACTGATGGACGAGACCTACAGTTTCGCCATCCGCGCCCAACGGGCTTTCATCAAGCAGGTGAACCGTTCACAGGTGCTGCCATGGGGCATTTCGGAGACAGCCTACAACGAGCTGGACGATGCCCAGAACTACAAATACCATGCTTTCGGCGTTCCCTACCTGAAGTTCCAAAACACCACACCCGACCGTATTGTCATTTCCCCCTACAGCTCGCTGATGACTATCGGCGTGGACGACCGTGCAGTATATGAAAACATGCAGCGGTTCAAAGACCTCAGCATGTACGACAACAATATGGGTTTCTTCGAGAGTTACGACGAGGAAGACCATGTGCCGGTGAAAGCCCATTATGCCCACCACCAAGGCATGATACTGGCCAGTCTGGCCAACTACCTGGCCGACCACTGCCTGCAGCGCTACTTTATGCAAGAGCCCACAATGCGCTCAATGGAAACACTCTTGAAAGAAAAGGCTCAGGTGAAGCCCTATATCGACCTGAAGGTGACCCAATACAAGCGGTACCAATACTCGAAGGTGCAGACCGAGAGCGATGCACGCGATTTCGACACCATCTCCAATGTGCCCGAGATAGGCACCATCAGCAACGGACTCTACACCGTGCTGCTCAACGACCGCGGAAGTGGATTCTCGCGCTATCGCAACATCCTCCTCAACCGCTACAGGAAAATCAGCTCCGACCACTACGGCACCTACCTCTACATCCGCAACCTGCGGAACGACAAACTGTGGTCAGCCACCTACTCACCCCTTGATGTGATGCCGGAGACCTACCATGTGAGTTTTGCAAGCGACAAGATAGTATATATGCGTGTGGACAACGGCATAGAGACCAAAACGGAAGTCACTGTGCTCAAAGACCGCTCAGCCGAGATTCGCCGATTCACCTTTATCAACAACACCGCACAGGATGTAGACCTTGAAATCACCAGTTATGGCGAAGTGGTACTGACATCCAACATCGAGGACGAGAACCATCGGGTATTCAATGGCATGAAAATCCATAGCGAATACGATGCCGAACACGAGGCACTCATCTTCAACCGCCTTGTACAGGGCACACAGGACAGCCGCCACTACATGCTGCACAAGCTGTGGGTGTGCAACGATATCGACAGCAATGCAGAAGAAGCCAACAAACCGCAGAGTCCGATATCCAATCTGGTGGAATACGAGACCTCGCGCCTCAAATTCTTAGGACGTGGAGGCAGCCTGCACCATGCCGACATCATCGACAGCCACCGCAACCTTACGGGAACCGTCGGCACCACACTCGACCCCATCATGAGCATGCGGCGCCGCATCCACCTGCCAGCCGGCAAATCGTCCGAGGCCTATATCAGCACAGGATTCTCCAAGGCCCGCGAACACCTGCTGCAACTCACCGAACAATACCAAAGCCCCATCGACATCGAGCATGCCTTCAAGACTGCCTCGGTCTTCAACAACATGCGCACCAACATGTCGCTCTTGAAAGGAGCGCAGATGCGGCTTTACAACAGCATATCCAAATATATGGCCCAAACGGCCACCCTCGGCAACAAACGTCAGGAGACCCTTGCCCAGAACACCCTGTCGCAAAGCAACCTGTGGCGTTTCGGCATCAGCGGCGACCTGGCCATCCTGCTGCTCGAAATCGACAGAATAGACCGTTCCGGATTTGCCAAGGAGATGCTGCGTGCCTTTGAGTACTTCAAAATCCACGGTCTGCTGCTCGACCTTGTAATTATCAATGACGCTGAAGGCTCCGACCGCGAAGGTCTCTCCCACTTCATCCGCAACATGGCTAACACCGAGCATCTCTGGGCATCGCACCAGGAAGCCGGACATGTCTATGTGCTTAACGGCAACGACATCAGCAGCGCCGAGCGCACACTCCTGCGCACCGTGGCACGCCTGTGTTTCAACACCCGCGACGGTCTCAGCATCCAACAGCAGCTCGAAGCACTCGAAAAAGTCAACCAGCACTATCAGGACAAAATCGAATATCCTGTTCTGAAACCCAGTGCCAAGTTCCGCGTGTGGAGCTCGCTCGACTATTACAACCAATACGGCGGCTTCGACAACAACGGCCAGGACTACGTGGTCACCAACACCAACACCCCGATGCCGTGGGTCAATGTCATTGCCAACCCACATTTTGGCTGTGTGATCAGCTCCACCATGGCAGGATTCACCTTTGCCTTCAATGCCCAGCAATTCAAACTCACCGGGTGGAGCAACGACATCGTGCGCGACAACGCCGCCGAGATGCTCCTTATCAACAAACAGCAGTTCGTCCCCGCCACCGCACGCCACAGCCAGGGCTACTCCGCTTTCGATGCCGACTACGACAACATAAAAGTCATGGTCCGGGTGTTCGTCTCCTCTGACAAACCTGAGAAATACTACCAAATCAAAATAGAGAACAAAACAGCCGACGACCTCTCAGTCCAACTCGACATGGTCTATAAACTCGTAATGGGCACCAACGAGGAACGAACCGCCCGTTATCTCTATTCTGAATGGGACGAGGAACTCAACAGCCTCATCGTCCGCAACGTCTACCACGAAATCTACCGCAATACCCGCCTAAGACTAACCTCCACAGAACCCATCACCGACATCTCGCTCAACTACCCCAACCGCAAACGGCTCGGCCTCACGCTGGACATCCCTGCCAACGGGCAACGCGAAATCGCCTATGTCATCGCTGTCAGTGACGAGAGCGGAACGGCAGAGTTTTCCAAGACGCCTTACACCATTGAACAAATCAACGGCGAGTACGGCCGCGTATGCCGCTTCTGGGACGACAAACTCTCCCACATACAAGTCGACACCCCCGACAAATCCTTCAACTTCATGCTCAACCGCTGGTATCTCTACCAGGTCTACTCGGCACGTCTCTTCGCCCGCGCCGGATTCTATCAAGTGGGCGGCGCAACCGGTTTCCGCGACCAGCTCCAGGATGTGATGAGCATCCTCTACAGCGACCCCGCCTATGCACGCCGGCAAATTCTCGACCATGCCTCCCACCAGTTTGCCGAAGGCGATGTCCTCCACTGGTGGCATGCCAACATGCACCTCGGTGCCCGCACCACATTCAGCGACGACTACCTCTGGCTCGTCTTTGTCACTTACCAATACATCCAGGTGACGGGCGACAACGACATTCTCTCGGAAATGGTGCCTTTCTGCCAGGCCGACCAGCTCACTCCCGGCGAATCCGAGCGCTGCCTCAACTACGCCGTACCGCAGAGTTCCGACCAGCACGACCCGCGCTTCGAATACGCCACACTCTACGAGCATCTGCGCCGTTCAATCAACCGCTCCATGAGCCGCATCGGCAACCACGGACTGCCTCTGATGGGCTGTGGCGACTGGAACGACGGTATGAGTCGCGTAGGTGTCGAGGGCAAAGGCGAGAGCGTGTGGGTAGCCTTCTTCCTGGCCGACATTCTGCCCAAGATGGAACACATCACCCAGCTCATGCCGGGTGCCGACCTCTCCTACTGCAGCGAGCTCACCGACTTCCGTGCCCGCCTTGTCAAGGCTTTGCAAGACAATGCATGGGATGGTGCCTGGTTTCTCCGTGCCTACTACGACAACGGCGACCCCATGGGCAGCCGCAACAACACCGAATGCCAAATCGACCTCATCTCCCAGGCCTGGAGCATCCTCACCGATGTGGCGACTCCCGAACAGAAGAAATCCATCCTGCGCGAGACCGACAAACGACTGGTCAACCGCGAACACGAAATCATCCAGCTCCTCACACCGCCATTCTCGCGTGCCGGCAACCCCGCTGCCATAAGTGGCAACGACCCGGGCTACATAGCCGCCTACCCAGCCGGAGTGCGTGAAAACGGTGGACAATACACCCACGGTGCCATGTGGTACATCATGGCGCAGCTCAAAGAAGGCAACTACGACATGGCCTACTTCCTCTACTCCCTCATCAACCCCGTCCACCGCACACAGTCATTGGCCGACGTGCTCAAATACAAAGTGGAGCCCTACTGCATTGCCGCCGACATCTACAGCAACCCGCAGCACCCCGGCCGCGGCGGCTGGACATGGTACACCGGCTCTGCATCCTGGGCTTACAAAACCGGCATCGAGAATATCCTCGGCATCCACAAAGAGGGCGAAACCCTCACCATCGACCCACGGGTGCCTACCGACTGGCCTTCCTTCACCATCCGCTACCGCTACGGCAGTGCCCTCTACCTCATCACCTACCAGCACAGCGACACCCGTCCTGCCGAGCCCACTACCATCAACCTTGTCGACGACGGCCAGACCCACGAAGTACTCATACACTAACATGACTTCCAAACCCCTGCCAGCCACTCCCGACAAACTCTTCCGGCCACGCCGGTGCCATATACCTCTACTCCCTTCCCTGTGCCTTATGCTGGTGCTGCAGACACTAAGCAGTACGCTGCAGGCACAGGGAGTGGTGGAAGCAGAATATCCCTACAGGCGCGACATAGAGCGGGGACGCTATGACAAAGTGCAGGCCAAACTGGAACGCAGGCTCAGCCGCGACACCAACAACCTCGAATGCCACTACGCTGCCTACAGACTTTATAGCGACACATCTTTCCCTGCCCGCAACATCGACACTGCATACACTCACCTTGTACGGGTACGCCAAATTTTTGCCTCCGCCGAGCAGAAACAACTCGACCGATGGTCTCGCGACAGCTACAGTGGTGCACTCTTCGACCACGACCTGCGGCGCATCTGCAGCATAGCCATGGCCCAAGCCCATTCCCGCCATACCATCGATGCCTACCGGCACTTCCTCGACTTCTACACCCTTGCCCTGCCCGACCAGCGCGACAGCATCATCGACAGCCGCGACACGCTCGAGTTCGTCCAGACTCGCGACATCGGCACCTTCGACATGCTGCAGGACTTTATCCAACGCCGTCCGCATTCAAAAGTCTTGCCCGATGCCATACGGCTGCGCGACAGCATAGCCTTTGCCGAAGCCGACCGCAAGCACACCTCTTTGGCCTACCAAGAATTCCGCCAAACCTATCCCCTATCCCACCTCGCCTCTCGTGCCACCGACAGCGTCTATGCCATCGAGTATCGACTCACCAGGCACTATGACGCCGAACAATACTACCGCGGCTACGGTGAACGCTTCCCCGAAAGTCCCTATACCCCCCGCTGCATCCACTTGGCCGACAGCATAGAATACTTCCGCGACATCGACACCTCCAACTGGCGTTCCTTCATCCTCTACCTCGATGCCCACAACAAAGCCACCGCCTGGACTGCCCATGCCCAGCATAGCCTTGCACACTATGCACTAAACCATCATCACCTCTCCGCTGCCCACCACGCCATTCTCCGCCTCCCGGCCGACGACACGCTGCGCCATTCCCTTGCCCTCATGCTCCACCACTCTTACCTCCACACATCCATACGCAACTACCACACATTCTACACCCTTTACCCCGACCTCATGCCCCTGCAGCAACGCCACCGCGACTCCATCGCGCTCCACCTATACCAAAACTACGACTACCGCATAGCCGACAGCTGCATCCATGCACTGGCTCCCGCACACGAGGCCTACCTGATGCTGCAGCAACTCCTCAAAGACGACCTCGACCACCATCGATGGAATGCCGCCACAAACACCGCCATGATCTATGCCGACGACTTTGCCGACAGCTACGAATACCAACGCCTCCTTGCCACCCTGCAGGAGCCCTCGCAAGGCTCACCCAAGGCAACACCAATAGGCTCTGCCGTCAACAGTCCCAAGGGCAACGAGTATGCCCCCGTCATCAGTGCCGACGGCAACACACTCTACTTTGCCGCCAAAGATCGACCCGACAACATCGGAGGCGAGGATGTCTTTATCTCCCGCCGCAAAGGCAGCAAATGGAGTCCCGCCGCCATCGAGATGGACCTCAGCCACACCTATGGCAACGAAGCCCCCGTCTCCGTCACCACCGACGGCACCTCCCTGCTCCTCTTCCAGAACGGCCTGCTCTACCGAGCCGACCGCACTGCCAACGGGTGGAAAACCTACCGTCTGCCCGACATCATCAACAGCAGCACCTGGCAAGCCGACGCCACCATCGCCGCCAATGGCCGCCTCATGCTATGGGCCGCCACAGGCCGCACCGACCGCGAAGCCGACTCATCTGTCAACATCTATGCCTCGCTCCTCGACAGCAATGGCCACTGGAGCGAACCCTTCGAGCTGGGACCTGCCATCAACACCCCTTTCGACGAGCGTTCCCCCTATCTCCACCCCGACATGCACACCCTCTACTTCTGCTCCGAGAGCCACGGCTCCCTGGGACAGATGGACCTTTACATGTCCACCCGACTCAGCGACAGCAGCTGGACCCACTGGTCTCAACCCGTAAACATAGGGAAAGAATTCAACACCACCGGTGACGACTGGGGCTACAAAATCACCACCGACGGCACCACCGCCTACTATGCCCAAGGCGGCCGCTCACAGGACATCTACAGCATCACCCTGCCCAAAGCCATGCGGCCGCAGCCCGCCACCATCGTCACCGGCACCGTCCTCGACCGCGCCAACCGTCCCGTATCCACCCAGATCTGTTGGGAGAATCCCGCCACCGGGCAACTCCTCGGACAGGCCAACACCGACCCGGCCACAGGCCGCTACTACATCGTCCTGCCCCAAGGCAAAGACTACAATCTCTACATCAACGACAGCCTCTACTTCCCCACCACGCACCGCATAGAGCAACCCCAGCCAAACAAAACAGACTCCAAAGCCGGAAACAACGTTCCTACAAATAGCCTATCACACAACTTCCAGCTCACCACATACGTCCAGATGACCGACGACGGCATCCCGCAGACCCTCAACACTGTCCAATTCAATGCCGCTGATTGGCGTTTCTCCCCCGAATCCGAAGCCGAGCTGCGCCGTCTTGCCCGACTCGTCAAAAGCCGGCACCTCAACATCGAAATCACCTGCCATATAGACGGCAACCCCGACGACCGCGACAACACAGCCCTCTCCCAGCGCCGAGCCGACCAGATACGCGAATACCTCATAGACCTCGGCTGCCGACCCACCTCCATCACCGCCCGCGGCCTGGGCAGCAACCAGCCCGCCACAACCCGCAGCAGCCTCCACCGCTCCAACCGCCGCACCGAAGTCCGCCTCACCAAAACATGGTGATGGTCGATGTTAGGTGTTGATACGTTGATATGATGCGAGCCGTATAAACTTATCAACGGACAACGATGAATCATCAACCTACCAACGATAAACGTATCAACTTATCAACGATAATATTATCAACGCCCAGCTGTAATAAACTACAGATTCAAACTATTATCATCTGTCAGAAACTGACGTAAGCCAAGAGTGACAATACCGTAATCATCACGCCGCAAAAGAATGTCATCTTTTACGACAACAATCTTCTTGAATGAATCGCCAACAGCTCGCAATGGACGTACCTCCTGCTGTTGCTTTTCCTCTGTTGGCAAAGCATACGCAGACTGGATATAGTAACGCTGACTACCTCTGTTGGCAACAAAATCAATCTCTACCTGCTTACGGTCATCGCCTTTACGAAGCTCTACTATTCCGACATCTACACTATATCCTCTTACAAGCAACTCATTATATATTACATTCTCCATAAGGTGAGTTTCCTCAATCTGTCGAAAATTCAACCGGGCATTCCGAAGGCCTACATCGGTAAAATAATACTTGAAAGGAGTCGAGATATACCGTTTGCCTTTCACATCATAACGACTGGCACGACTAATAAGAAAAGCATCCTCAAGATAGTCAAGGTAACCCTTAATAGTTGAAGCTGACAGCGACACCTTCCCCAGGCTGTTGAATGAACGTTCCAACTTCGAAGGATTAGTCATTGAACCAATAGACGACGAAACGATATCCAACAATGTCTCAAGTGCCATATCATTCTGCACACTGTTGCGTTCTACAATGTCCCGGATATACGTCTCTTTAAACAATAGTTTCAAATAACTTTCCCTATCCTCGTCAGATGGTGAAAGTATAGTTAGCGGCAGACCTCCATAACGTAGGTATTTCTGCCATAGTTGCTCCCACCCCAATTCAGGCATAGCTTCAGCTATTTCCGATATTGAAAGAGGATAGATGCGCAACTCGTCTCCACGACCACGGAATTCAGTGATGACATCACGAGACAAAAAGCGCGAATTGCTACCTGTAACATAAACATCGACATTGGGCATTTTCACATAACTGTTGAGTACATCCTCAAACTCTGAAACCAACTGTATCTCATCCAGCATAATGTGATACATGCCACCATCTTTAATATGGTCATCAATATATTTCATCAAAGCATCAGGATCACGGAGAGTCTTATTGCGACGGTTTTCCAAATCAATCATAATGATATGGTCATCCGCAACACCCTCATTTATCAAATGCTTGTAGAAAATATTGAACAACAGGAACGATTTCCCCGATCGACGAATTCCTGTAACCACTTTTACCATGTGATTATGTTCATGAGCAACCAATCTGTCAAGATATCGTTTACGTGCAAAATACATATATCCTTTTAATATTTTTTCCGTTCACGGAAGTTTTATTAAATCAGTGCAAAGATATGAATTTTATTCAAAACAACAAAAAAACATAATAAAAAACCTATTAACAAGTTATAAATTAGGATAGAACAAATCATCAACCATAAGACAATACACCATAAAAGAGAACAATTCATTTAATATTTTTTCCGTTTACGGCACTTTTCTGAAATAAGACACTGTAGCCTCCACCAACGCAACCACCGCACCAAAGTCCGCCGAACCAAGACCTGGTGATGTTTCTGGGTGGTAAGGTTTCAGGGTGGGAAGGCTTAAGAGGTGGCATTCAATCCCTAAATCCTTACAACCTTCAAACCCTCTAACCCTAAAACCTTACAACCTTCAAACCCTCTAACCCTAAAACCTTCACACCCCATAATCCCTCATACCCTACAACCTTTCAACCCTAAAACCTTCGAAAAATAAACACAACCTGTCAAAGACCTCGCCGCCCAACAGCGGAAAGCAAAGAGGACTCATTCAAACAATTACTGAACAATAATCATCCTCATTGCGGTTGCAAAAGTACAAAGAAAGAGTGTATCACAATCCTCAACTTTCGGATAGTTACCGATATTCACATCAAAAACACATACCTGCTTACATATATTCGAGAAATCAATTCGTTATATTCTGGCAGTTTGTGTTTAACCCGAATAAAAAAAGGGGACATTAACCCAAATCGGTCATTAGGGTTTATGACAGATTAGTATTTGTTTCGAGCAGATTGGCAGCATCGCTGGCGAACGTTGCGTAAAGCGAGAGCAGAGGAAGCTTGCTTACTTTACCGAGCCACAGCAACGTCAACGAAGTTAAGTCGTAGCGGACTACGGCGAGACAGGGATGTGGACAAGAGGTCGGGAGAAATGCTGAAATGTCATAAACAGACCTGAAAAAAGTAAAAAGAGAGTGTCCCAAAAGTTAAGGACACCCTCTTTACAATTATCAAGTTGTTTGAAATCAGTTCCAAATAAGCAACTCATGTTAAGGAATAATTACTTATGGGGGCTTCTATTTATCAAGAATTTGAGAATTAGAGAATTTGTAAATTTCACACTTTGAATCTAATAAGAATTTAAGACTATAATTGCAAGCAATTAATAGAACCTACCATTAGTCGGTCTCGCTGTGGATGTCTCCGCGTCGGCGTCGAGGGCATCCTCTGGAGGCTTTCTTCACACCTTTGCCAGCGATTTCACGGAAAAACTCTGCAAAAGTACTCGTTTTGTTTTTGTCTGGCTCGTTATTTTACCTTAACCCCGCCTCGTCTTTCGTAAAAATACCAATAAGGGTCGGAAGATTGCTTGATTGACCGATTGCTTGATTGTATGAAATTGAAAATTGAAAATTGAAAATTGAAATAATTTAACAAGTGGTGCGCAAGCCATTTTCCATTTTTTACTTTTCACTTTTTACATAATCAAGCATTCAATCAATAATTTAGGCGTTGTTTTGCCGTTCTTTATGCACTTTGTGACATATCCTTTTCCCATCGTTTTCCCTTCTGGAAAGGGAAAAAGAAGGGAAAACGATCGAATAACGATCGAATAAATGACGACGCTACTACGACGCAGCGACGGGTGATTGGGGGGCTGGGATTATCTATGCCTCGGGTTGGCGGTGCCCGGCAAGAAGAAGGTTGTGGATGTGCTGCACTTGGCGGGTGCGGGGATTGCCTTCGTAGTTCAATATCACGTAATCAGCGCGGTGCATCTTTTCTTCGGCGCTGAGCTGGTTGGCCATGCGGGCCTCAAGCTGGGCACGGGTGGCGTGATCGCGCAGCTCCAGACGGCGCAGCCGTTCCTCTTTCTCGAGATAGACGCAGATGACTTTGTCCACCAGGCGGTCGAAGCCGTATTCATAGACTATCGCGCTCTCGAACAGGATGTAGGGTGCATCTGTATGCTGCGATGCAAAGCGGACGAAGTCGTCCCACACGCGCGGGTGGACCAGGGCGTTGAGCCGCTGCAGCATGGCGGAGTTGGCGAAGACAATGGCGGCGATGGCCTTTTTGTCGACGGTGTCGTCGGGACGGAAGACCCGGTCGCCAAAAAGGTCGCGTATCTGCGTCAGGAAAGCAGGGTCGGAATAATAGGCTCCCGCCACCTCGTCGGCCACAAAACAAGGGATGCCCAGTTTGCGGAATTCGTTGAGGACGGTGGTCTTGCCGCACCCTATCCCTCCGGTGAGAGCTACGAGCAACGAAGTTGAAAAATGAGGCCGGTGTCCGGCTGACAGTTTATTTTGAGAGTGATTGACTGAGTCGGCATGATTCTCCTCATTCAATGTACTGCATTCCTTATTCTTCATTCTCTGCCATCTGTTTTTTTTAGTTATGCAGAATGACGTATTGCAGCGAGGCGGGCGACACCTGCTTGACGCGGGCGTTATTGGGGAATCGGGTGACGAGGACGGGCAGCTCCTGAGAGGGCTGCGCGGGGTCGTAGTTGGCCACGGCCTCTATCTGGTCGGCCGAGAGGAAGTCGTAGTCTTTGACCGGCACCCAGAGGGTGACACTCACCCGTGCTGGGATGAGGCGGAGGGTGTAGCGGCTGTCGTCGCAATGGGGGATTACATTGACGTTGAAGGTCTTCTCCACATAACGGTCGACAGGGAGGAAGACCCGCACGCTGTCGTGCGAGGAGCGCACGTCGGGGTACTGCCGCCATACCGGGTCGAGCGGCAGTACATACCAGCCGCTGTCGCGGATGCCTTCGATGGCATAGTCGAGGGTTGAGACTTCCTTGATATTGTCGAGCGAGGCGGGGTCGCCGTAGAGCCACACGGTGTCGGGTTCCACGACGGGTGTTCCGGCCAGTCCCCGCTGGTTGACGAAGTAGAAGTTGACATGCCGCAGCTGCGGCACGAAGCCTTTTCTGCCCCGCTCGGTGAGGGTGATGCGCAGGCTCTCGGCCGTGGAGGTGATGCCATGGGTGCCGTCGAAGTCGAGCTGCTTGACCAGGTCGTCGAGGAGCGCGCTGTTCACCTTCACCACGGTGTCGCCCGAAATGGTGAGGACATAGGGTTTGCGGCGCACAGCATTATAGCGCGACATGGCCAGGAAGCAGTTGGAGTTGATGGTCACCGGCAGAAGGGTGTCGGCATAGGTGACCACATAGCGCGCTGTGTCGATGCCTGCCCATTTCACCCGCACATTGACAGGGTAGTCGTTATGCTCGGACATAACGGCCATCAGCCACACTATGGCTGTGAGGGCAAGGATAATCCAGAACGACCGACGACGGAACATGCTTTAATGTGTAAATGCGTTAATGTGTTAATGTGTTAATGCGTTAATGCGTTAATGCGTTAATGTGTCAATTTGTTCAATCGCAGGTCGATTTACTCATTCACACATTAACACGTTAACACATTCCTTTATTTTTTCTGTGCGGGTTGCTCGGGGACGGGCTGCACCATGGATTTCTCGACGGTGACGACAACACCGTTGGAGATTTCGACGTCGATGGTGTGGTCGGCTATCTCGTGGACTTTACCGTAGATACCGCCGCTGAAGCTGACACGGTCGCCTTTTTTCAGAGAGTCGCGGAACTCGCGTTCTTTCTTGGCCTGTTTCTGTTGTGGACGAATCATGAGGAGCCACATCACCACGAAGATGAGGATGAGCCATATCAGCATGCTGCCGCCGCCATTGCCGCCCTGGGCTTGAAGGAGAAGGAAAAGTGTGTTCATGTTTGGGATATTAATAATTAATGATTAAAAATTAAACTGTTCGGGGTTTTAGGGTTTTAAAGTTTTAGGGGTTGAGGGGATTAGTGTGGGGACTCACGCCCTCAAAACATTCTCTCTTTACACGTATTAATTCATTGACAACTAACAGTTAGTACCCCACCTGGGCCGTTATCTTGAGGATGTTGCGGCCGGGCTGGGCATTGGTGTTGACGGTCACTTCCTGATACTGCATTCCCACTTTGCCCTGAGAGTTGAAGGACACGGTGACATAGCCTTCCTTGCCGGGGGCGATGCGGCCACGGGGATAGTCGGCGACGGTGCAGCCACAGGTGGCCGAGCAGCCGCTGATGACGAGGTCGGCATTGCCGGTGTTGCGGAAGTGGAAGCTGTAGGAGATGCTCTCGCCCTGGGTGATGCGCCCAAAGTCGTGCATTTCTTTGTCGAACGCGATGGCGGGCATGCGTGCCGACTGGTCGTAGCCGTCGGCCGTGTTGGGGTTGTTGATGAGGTCCACATCGAAGTCGGAGCCTGTATCGGTGCCGCCGCCACAGGCGGCAAGCATCAGCACGGCCAGCAGGGGCAGGTATTTGATTAATCGCATATCAGTCTTCTTCTTGGGGGTTGAACGATGGGTCGTAGAGTCCGCGACCGCTTTTGTTGATGCGTCCGGCGGAGCGGAGCTCGATGATGAACTTGTCGAGGATGCCGTTGATGAAGAGTTTGCTGCGCTCGGTGCTGAACTCCTTGGAGAGCTCGATATACTCATCGACGGTGACGCGCTCGGGGATGGAGGGGAACTCGGTGAGTTCGGCCACCGCCATGTTGAGGAGCAGCACGTCCATGCTGGCCACGCGCTCATACTCCCAGCCCTTGAGGTGGCCTCGTATCATGGCCTCCACCTCTTCGGTGTGGCGCAGCGTGTTGAGGAGCAACAGGCGCGAGAACTCGAAGGCCTCCACGTCTTTCTCCACGCGGTCGTCGTGCATGACGGGGATGAAGGTGGCCTCGTCGAGGTTCTCGTTCAGCGCCTTCAGCATCATGAAGTTGTACTGGGCAATCTGGTCGAAGTCGTCCTCCCAGAGCAAACTCTGCGAGAAGAGGTTGTCGCGCAGGGGTTCGTGGTTCATGAGGAACTTGAAGAGCTTGAGCGCAAACTGGTGGTCTTCGGCAAAGGATTCCTTGGAGGCCAGGTATTCGGCATAGTCGGGCAGTTTGGTAAAGGCCACGTATGCCTGGCGGAACATCTCGTCGTACTCCACGCCGCCCCAGGTGGCATTGGACTCCTTGCAGTGATGGCGGAAGTCGTAGTTCTCGGCCAGCTTGTTCAGGAAGACGTTGTTGGGCAGACGGCGGTTGGGGTTGCGCTCGGCTTCGGTAGGCAGGTACTTGTGCTGGGCTTCGTCGATCATGACACCCGCCACCTCGGCGAAGTGGACAAGAGCAGAGACCTGCTTTGTGCCCAGGTCGTTGAGGCGATATATGTTGTGCTTGTAATTCTTTTCGGCGACAGCCAGCTCGACCGGGTCGGCATGGACTGCATAGACGGTCTGCAGCACCTTGGAGCGGAGAAAATGACGGCTTAACATAGTATATAGAAAAGTCTATAGGGTTATACAACGATATTGATAATCTTGTTCGGCACAAAGACGATGCGTTTGGGTTCCTTGTCCTCCAGCCATTTCTGCGAGCGGCCGTCAGCCTTGACGGCTGCGATGGCATCCTGCTGGCTGATGCCAATGGGCAGGTCGAGAGTGAAACGCATCTTGCCGTTGAAGGAGACGGGATAGGTGAAGCTGTCCTCCACCAGAAGCTGCTCGTCGTAGAGGGGCCATTCGGCCACGCACACGCTGGTGTCGTGTCCCAGCTGGTGATAAACCTCCTCGGCGATATGGGGAGCAAAGGGAGCCAAGAGGACGGAGAGTTTCTCGAGGGTGTCGGTCGAGACAGTCTTTAGGTCAGTCAGGTCGTTGACGCAAATCATGAAGGTACTGACAGCCGTGTTGAAGGAGAAACGCTCGATGTCGTCGGTTATCTTCTTGATGGTCTGGTGCAATATCTTGAGTTCGGCCTTGCCGGCAGGGGTGTCGGTACGGTTTTCAAAGAGTTTCCAGTATTTTTTTAGGAAACGGAAGACCCCTTCGATGCCTTTGGTGTCCCATGGCTTGGACTGTTCCACGGGGCCGAGGAACATCTCGTAGAGGCGCAGGGTGTCGGCGCCGTAGCGTGCCACGAGGTCGTCGGGATTGTGGACGTTGTATTTCGACTTCGACATCTTCTCAATTTCCCAGCCGCAGATGTACTTGCCATCCTCCAGCTCGAATCGGGCGTTGGCATACTCCGGCATCCAGGCACGGAATTTCTCGATGTTCAGCACGTCGTCGTCAACAATGCTGATATCAACATGGACAGGGTCGGTGTTTTCCTCGCGTCCAGGGATATTCTTTGAGATGAAGAGGTTATTGTCGGTCTTGCTGCGGAACACAAAATTGGAGCGACCCTGAATCATGCCTTGGTTGACCAGTTTTTGGAAGGGCTCCTGCTTGACGCTGAGTCCGATGTCGAAGAGAAACTTGTTCCAGAAGCGGGCGTAGATGAGGTGGCCGGTGGCATGCTCGGCACCGCCCACGTAGAGGTCAACGTTCTGCCAATATTCGGCAGCCTCGCGGCTGAAATAGGCCTCGTCGTTGCGGGGGTCCATATAGCGGAGGTAGTAGCCGCTAGAGCCGGCAAAGCCCGGCATGGTGCTGAGCTCGAGCGGGAACACCGTCACATTGTCGATTCTGCTGTTATCCACCACTTGGCGGTTCTGTTCGTCCCAAGCCCAACAGGTGGCGTGGCCCAGCGGGGGTTCGCCGGTGGAGGTGGGTTTGAAGTCCTTGATTTCGGGCAGACAGAGCGGCAGACACTCCTCGGGGATGACGAAGGGACGGTTGTTCTTATAATACACCGGGAAGGGTTCGCCCCAGTAGCGCTGGCGGCTGAAGATGGCGTCGCGCAGACGGTAGTTCACCGTGCGGTGGCCGATGCCCATCTCCTCAATCTTGTCGATAACGGCCTTCATGGCATCCTTCACCTTCATGCCGCTGATGAAACCGCTGTTGACACTGTAGCCCGTCTTGGCGTCCATGCTCTCCTCCCAGGTCTCGGGGTCGGTAAGGTTGTGCGGGTCGAGGGCCACCACCTGTCGGATAGGCAGGTGGAAATGGCGTGCAAAGGCAAAGTCGCGGCTGTCGTGTGCCGGCACCGCCATGATGGCACCGGTACCATAGCCTGCCAGCACATAGTCGCTCACCCATATCGGGATGCGTTCCTCTGTGAGGGGATTGACGGCAAAGGCGCCTGTGAAGACACCGCTCACCTTCTTCACCTCGGCCTGGCGCTCGCGCTCTGAGCGGTTCTTGGCCCAGGTGACATAAGCCTCCACCTCGGCGCGCTGTTCGGGGGTGGTGATATGCTCTATCATCTCATGCTCCGGGCAGAGCACCATGAACGTCACGCCATAGATGGTGTCGGGGCGGGTGGTGAAAATCTCAAAGCTGGGTACAGGCTGCGGCATGCCCTGCGTGATGTAGGCCTGGGCACCGGGCAGCACATCGGCATTGGCCTTGATGTCGAGCGGAAACCACACTGCGGCACCTTCGCTGCGGCCTATCCAGTTGCGCTGAATCTCTTTGAGGCTTTCGGTCCATTCCACTTGCTCCAGTCCATCGACAAGCCGCTGGGCGTAGGCCGTGATGCGGAGGCTCCACTGGCGCATGAGCTTACGCTCGACAGGGTAACCGCCACGGACGCTCACTCCGTTGACCACTTCATCATTGGCAAGGACGGTGCCCAGACCAGGGCACCAGTTGACGGGGATGTCGGCCAAATAGGCAAGACGGAAGCCCATCAGGTAGTCCTGACGCTCTTCTTCAGTCATCTCGCTCCACGGTTTGTCGCCGGTGGTCTCTTCCCCCCTCTCCAGTTTCTCGACGAGATGACTGATAGGCATGGCCTTGTCCAGCTCGGTGTCGTAGTAATGGGAAAAGAGCTGTATGAAAGTCCACTGAGTCCATTTGTAATACTTGGGGTCGCAGGTGCGTACCTCGCGCTCCCAGTCGAAGCTGAAGCCAATCTTGTCGAGCTGCTCGCGATAGCGGGCAATGTTCTGCTCAGTGGTGATGGCAGGATGCTGACCGGTCTGAATGGCATACTGCTCGGCGGGGAGGCCGTAGGCATCATAGCCCATGGGGTGAAGCACGTTGAAACCCCGCAACCGCTTGTAGCGGGCAAAGATGTCGCTGGCAATGTACCCCAGCGGGTGACCCACATGCAGACCGGCACCCGAAGGGTACGGGAACATGTCGAGGACATAGAAATGCGGTTTGTCGGACACATTGGAGCAGCGGTAGGTATGGTTGTCGCGCCAATACCTCTGCCACTTCGACTCGATTTCGTTGAAGTTATAATCCATAGTTTTTTTAATGTGTTAATGTGCTAATGTGTTAATGTGTTAGTTTTTTCTTACTCCCACATTCCCACGTTCACACATTCAAACATTCCTCTTTTTATATATGCACGGAGTCTCTACTATTAGAGTTTTTCCGCTGTGATATAACATCTTGCAAAACTTTCCGCAAAAAGTTATATTCTGCAAATATACATTTTTTTTTCGATTGTTGATGAATTTTTGTTGTGATTTGTGGAATGCTTGACGAATTGAAAATTGAAAGTTGAAAATTGAAAGTTGTTGCCGCACCCGGATAATTCTCAACTCTCAACTCTCAACTTTCAACTCTCAACTCTCAACTTTCAACTCTCAACTTTCAACTTTTAAGCAATCTTCTCAACTCTAACTTGCTTTCACCTCGTTTTATTCCACCACCAGTTTCTTGCACACTATGCCCTTTGGCGTATAGACCGCCACCATATATACTCCCGACGGATTGCCGCCAAGATCCAGCTCGGCCACTGTCCCTGACACCCTTTGTGTCAGCACCTGCGTACCCTGCGCGTCAAACACCGTCACCCGGTGCATGCCAATGGATGCCTGCACCTCAGCCTTGCCGCTCGTGGGGTTGGGCTGCACCCGCACACCTTCCCCCATTTCCTCAGGACTCTGCACCCCTTCGGGTTCTCGCAAACGGAACTCCACTCCGTAACTCCATTCCCCCCACTTGTCGCATCGGGTACATTTGCCTCGCACATATGCCACATATGCCATGGTGTCGTCCAAACCGCTCAGCACATGGCTCTGTGAGTATGTCGTAATCACTCGCCCACCCCCGGGTTCTGTGCCCACAGGCCCATACGACAACTGCCACTCCCCATGACCATCCAGCGTGTCGCCCAGCCACGAGCATACTGCCATCCCGTAATCCGTCGACACGTTCAAGTCCTTTATCCGGGGGCACACCATCGTGTCGCAATACAAATACCATCCTGTCGAGTCGATTATTGGAAAAATGAACGGTAAGTATGGCAAACATGTGACAAAATAAGACCATGTCTCAGTAACTGTATTAAACACGACTTCAGGGAATTTATGAGAGGCTGGATCATTAACATACATACAACCTATCCCAGTCCAACTCAATATATTCATAAGTGCACCATCATATTGGTGATGATCCGATGGAGGGTTGACACTCCAGCCAACATAGAAAGAGTCATTCACCGTTACCGTTGAGTCGAAGTACACCTCAGTAACTGGATAGACACTATAGTGTTTCGGACCTGGAGGGGTATTATTTGAAATACCTGGATCAGATTCATAGCCATACACTTCTATCCAGCGGCTTGCCGTATTGACGTCGCCCGTCGCCTCCGCCAACAGGACAGGCGAACCGTTGCCGGCCTCGAAAATCTGCAACCGCAGGATACTGCCTGTATAACAATTATACATTTGCATGTATAAATCGTCATTCGAAGGTGTCGCACATATAGCTATGCCACATACCCGCAGTAACGAATCTGTATGAAACCGAAGTGCCCTTGTTGATGTATAAGTGGAATAACCTTCGTATTTATATCCCTCTTTACAAATACGCTCCCAATTATTGTAATAAAAATATGTTATCTCCCGTTCACCGTCCCTGATAGTGTCGAGCGGAGCCGTGTGCGGCACCTGTGCATACAGCCAACCCGCTGTCAATGCCGTCACAAGTAATACAATCTTTTTCATATCTATTTTTTTTAGTCTTCAACAATACTGTCATTCCGCCAGTTGCCGCACTCCAAATGCAACCTGTTATGCGTCACCGGATGGACATCATTTTCAAACAACTGAAAGCAAAACAAATAATAACATTTTAATATATATTTTCTATTTATACCACGCTGCAAATATACATTTTTTTTTTTACATTTTGTATTTTTTTTTTGATTATCCACAAATATCCGAAACAGAAAAAAGTTGAAAGTTGAAAGTTGAGATTATTGCCTGAATGCTTGACGAATTGAAAGTTGAAAGTTGCTGCCGCACCCGGATAATTCTCAACTCTCAACTTTCAACTCTCAACTTTTAAGCAATCTTCTCAACTTTCAATTTTCAATTTTAACACAATCAGACAACGATGATGCGTCCTCATTTATTCGATCGTTATTCGATCGTTTTCCCTTTTGTTTCCGTTTCACAAAGGGAAAAATGAGGGAAACATATCGGAAAACGATATGATAAAGAACGACGCTACATCGAGCCCCGAAAGCACACAGAGGAACGTTGGGGACAAATAAGAGACAATATCGGAACGCTGAGGAAAGTTGGAGTAATCCTTCACAGAATAAAAAGTAAATTCCGCGCGAAGCGACAGAAAGCGAAGCAAGAGGTAAGAACCAGGATTGTATACCGCAGTTCCTGGCTCTTAGTTCTTGCCTCTATGCTTGCGGAGGGTTTGGACGGCGACGCGGTAGACGGGGTCTTCCTCTTTCATGATGCGGTAGTAGTGGCCGCGTCCGAACAGGTTGTCGGAGAGGAGGGCTTTTATCTGCAGGTGCAGGAAATGTTCGTGTGTGGCGAAGGAATATGCGTTGCGCCCAAGGGTGTCGTCGGCGTAGAGGAAGTCGAGTATGCTGTCGAGCACGACGCCCTTGGTGGCGGCATAGGCCACGAAGTCGGAGTCGACGGTGAGGCTGTCGTAGTTTGCCATGTAGCGGTCGAAGTCGGCCACGAGGGTGTCGGTGCGGTGCTGGTCGGCCCAATACTGGGGGAACTGGTTGAGGATGCCTTTGCGGCGGCATTCGCGATAGAAGGGGGTGGAGGGTGTGGTGTCGATGGGGACGAAGATGTCGGGCATGATGCCGCCCCCGCCATAGACTGTGCGCCCGCCGAAGGTGGTGTACTTTAGGGAGTCGGGGAAATGGATGGAGTCGGCGGAGAAGAGTTCACCGTGCTTGTAGCGGTTCTGGAGCTCGCGGTTGTACTCGTCGGTGCCGTTGTCATAGGGCC
>JAEEGI010003083.1_pt1 | contig 39975 bp, 31 predicted proteins | sample 8958751 | NCBI WGS metagenome assembly JAEEGI01 (sample SAMN16246545, study PRJNA631951) | gut metagenome | biome: gut microbiome; feature: rumen; material: KS-attached | host: Bos | place: Iran: Karaj | collected 2018-10 | reverse complement strand
ATCACTTTACAAAAGTACAATAATTTATTTAGAATCATCAAATTTTCCCTCTTTTTTATGAAAAAACAAATAGGAACAGGAGATAGGGAAATAAAAAAACGGGGAGCCTCTGGCGGGACTCCTCGTCTTGTTGGCGGTGCGTACGTGACTCGAACACGCGACCCCCTGCGTGACAGGCAGGTATTCTAACCAACTGAACTAACGCACCTGGTTGCATTTTTGGGAAATGCGGTGCAAAGATAGTGCAAATGTTTCGAAACTTGCAAATATTTGGACATTTTTTTAGTCAAAAAGCGTTTTTTTTATCATTCGGGCGCCGAAACGTTCCCTATTTCTTGTCATCGTCGGTGATGACATCGACGCGGATGAGCTCGATGCGGGCAGCGGATTTGCGCTCGATGGTGAAGCGGTAGGGCGGCAGTTCCAGCACCTCGCCCGTGTTGGGGATGGCCTCGTTCTCGTTGAGCAGATAGCCGGCGATGGTCTGGTAGTCATCGCTCTCAGGAAGGTCGAGGTGGAAGCGCTCGTTGATTTCCTCGATTTCCATGCGTCCCGAGAACTCATAGCTGTTCTCGCTCAGCTGGCGGGCGGTGAGGCGGTTGCGGTCGTGCTCATCCTCGATTTCACCGAAGATTTCCTCTACCAGGTCCTCGAGGGTGACCATACCGCTCGTTCCGCCAAACTCGTCGAGGACGATGGCCATGGAGCGTTTCTCGCCCATGAGCTGCTGCATCATCTTGCGCGCCAGCAGTGTCTCTGGGGCAAACAGGACGGGCTTGATGCGCGTCTTCCAGTTGATGTCGGTGACAAAGAGTTCGCTCACCTGGATAAAGCCGATAACGTCGTCGATGTTCTCGCGATAGACCACAATCTTGGACAAACCGGAACGGGTGAACAGTTTGACCAGGTCGTCGCGAGTGGTGTCCTCGACGTCAACGGCGACAATCTCGTTGCGGGGCACCATGCAGTCCTTGAGCCTGGTGTCGCCAAAGTCGAGTGCGTTTTCAAAAATCTTGACCTCGCGCTCGACGGTCTTGTTCTCGTCCTCGCGCTTGTCGATGTTCTCCTGCAGGTAGGCATCCAGTTCATCGACGGTGAGCAGCTTGACGCGGGAGTTGTCAATCTTGATGCCGAACAGCTTCATCAGCGCTGCCGAGAGCCACTCGGTGAACCTGGAGATGGGGTAGAGCACAAAGTAGACCATGTAGAGCGGTATCGAAGCCGTGCGCAGCGATGCGTTGGGGTTGATGCGGAACATGGTCTTGGGGAGAAATTCGCCAAAGATGAGGATAATCAGCGTGGCGATGAGCGTCTGCGTGAGCAGCAGGAGCGCCTCGTTGCTGATGTAGCCCTGCAGGGGGATGGTGAGCAACTTGGCCATCGCCATGGAGTAGACGATGTTGGCGATGTTGTTGCCGATGAGCAGGGTGGAGATGAACATCTCACGGTTGCGGTAGAAGATGTTGAGGATGCGGTTGATGATGCCGCCGCGCGCCATCTCAATCTCGGCCCGCACCTTGTTGGAGCTGACAAAGGCAATCTCCATGCCCGAGAAGAATGCCGAGCACAGCAGCGCGATGAGCGCGATAATCAGTGGTGATGTATAACTACTTTCCAAAATGCTATGTAGTGTCGTCGGGTTGTGTAATCGTTATCGAACGGGCCGTGATGGCTGGGCCAGCGGAGCGGGGGCTGCAGGTGGCGCACTGGGAGCCACGTTACCACTTCCGGGGTGCGGCATGCGCTTCTCGTCGATGGGGAAGATGGCCTCGACCTGGCGCAAGGTGTAGGTGGAGAGGTCCTCGTTGGACTCATAGCCGTAGCCCTCGATGATGCGTCCCTGCTTCTCGATGTGGATAAAGGCGTCGCTGAAGATGCGGTGTCCGTGCTGGTCCCACATGAGTTCGTCGGTGAGGATAATGTCGCCGCCGGGATTGGTGATGCGCACGTTGCCGGTGAGGGTCCACATGCTGTTCATCTTGTCGAAATAGGCCGAGTCACACTTGAGGGTTGAAATCGTGTTGTAGTTGTTGTCGAGTTCCTCGCAGGTCACTCCGTCGGGGAAGGTCCAATGTGGGTGTTTGGCTTCTTCAAACATCTTCCACACCTTGGCCACGATGCGGTAACGGGTGTGGCCCGAGTCGCTGATGACCGTCTGCACGTCGCGGGTGACCATGGTGGGTACGACCTCGGGGTCGGTGGCATGGTTCACTACGCTGGTGGCATCGTCCTTGCATGCGGCCACAGCCATGACCATGACGGCGGCAAGTGCTATGTGCAGCAGTCGTTTCATCGGGTTAACGGATGCGGCTCTTCCAGAACCACAGCTCGTTGAAGTTCACGCCCAGCGTGATGTTGAGGTAATTCTCGGTGATAAGGTGGATGGGCGAGCTCTCGCGGTGCCGCCATTCCACGCCCAGGTTGACGGTCGTCTTGCCACCGGGGGCGGGCAGGCCGATACCGATGCTGGCGCCATAGTCGCGCACGTTGTTACCGTTGTAGTTCAGGTAGTCGTGGTTGTAGAACATACCGGCACGGAACGACATCGCACCCACGTAGGTGCCGCGCTTGTTGGGCGTGTACTGCACGCCGGCAGCGAGTTTCCAGCGATTGTCAAACTGCATCTCCTGGCCCTCAAAGCCGAGGATAGGCAGGTACTTGGCCTTGCTCCAAGGCTGGATGGTGAGGTCGGTCTCTACCGTGAGCCGGTTGTCCCAGACGTAGCTCAGTCCCACGCCAACCGAAGTCGATTGCTCATAATTGCCCTTCATCGAGTTGAAGGCTACAGTGTCCATTTTGGAGTCCTGGCTGTCATAGGTCGTAGCCCAGGAGTCGCCGTGGAAGGATTTCTTGGGCTGGTAGGTAACACCCAGGGTGAGTAGGTCGCGACCTTTGGCAATGGGCAGAGAGTATTGTGCACCCAGATGGACGTTCCAGTCACGTATCTTCATGTTGCGGGTGAAGTAGCTCGACGAGGACGAGGTCACCAGGGCCGTGTTGGTCGTGGTGCCGAACAGGTAAGCGAAGTTGAAACCTAAGCTCAGGTTCTTGAAAGGCTCGTAGCCTGCTCCCACAAACAGCTGGTTGAATCCGCCTGTACCGCTGCGCCTCTCATTGCCGCCGGTGATGTCACCGCCGTAGGTATATCCCACCGAGGCGTAGGGCAGCAATCCGAACGATGCGCCCAGCCCCTTGGCCACCTTGAAGTGTCCGGTGAGGTAGTCCAGGCCACCGCCGAAGCTATATCCCTTCTTGCCGTTCTCCTTGCTCCACAGGTTGGTCAGGTCGATGCCCACATCCCACAGGAAGGTGAGCGAGTCCACGTCGGCATAGGAGGCCGGGTTCATCACGTTGACGATGCGTCCACCATGCATGGCGTAGCCCACGCCTCCCATCGAGCGCTGGATGCTCGACACATTGTCGTTGAGCAGTCCGTATCCCATCTTGGAGTAGGGGGTGGTGACGGATTGTGCCATTGCCACACCACAGCCCATGGCTATGGCAAGCAGCATGATTACTGATGTTATCCTGTTAACGATTGTCATTGGCTTGGTTGTATAAGTAAATGCGGTTGAGACCTTCAGCCGCAAGATGTTCGTAGTAGATGATGTCCTTGTCGTCCAGGCGTGCGTGCAACAGTTTGCCGTCGCCGCCGGTGATGAACACCATCAGGTTGGGGTGGGAGAGGCGCAGGTCGGCAATATAGCTCTTGACCTCGCCCAGCAGTCCCAGCATCACACCGCTGCGGATAGCCGTCGTCGTGTCATAGCCCACCACGGGCGTCTCGCCCTCGGCTTCGACTAGCGGCAGCAGTCCGGTGTGCTCATGCAGTGACTTGAAACGCAATCTCAGCCCCGGGGCGATATTGCCGCCCACAAAGCAGCCCGTAGCAGTCACCAGGTCGTAGGTGATGGCTGTGCCGGCATCGATGACCAGCACATCGCAGGCGCTGTCGAGGCGCTGGGCGATACCCCAGGCACCCACTGCTGTAGCGATGCGGTCGCGTCCCAGTGTCGCCGGAGTGTTGTAACCCAGGCGGATGGGCAGCGGTGTCTCATGGGTGAGCTGGATGACGCTGCGGCACCGTTGCTGGGCGAGCTGCTCCACACGCTGGCTGGCAGGCGTGCTGGCCGCCGTGCTGCACACGATGGCAGTTTCGGGTTTATACGTGCTGATAAAGCGGTCGAGCAGTCTTGTGTCCCTGCGTACAAAGCGGTTGGTCGCCACGACTTGCGTGCCGATAAAAAACGCCACCTTCACCGAGGTGTTGCCGTTGTCGATTGTTAGATTGCCTTTCATTAAAAGCGCAAAATTACTAAAACTTGGTTGATTTCAAAATTTTTTTTGTGAAGATGAGGTTAATTTGTGCCCTTCTTTTCTTCACGCTCGATCATCCACGAGGCGTACAGCTGCACCACCAGACCTGCCAGCAGGAAGGCAATCCAGTTGTTGCTGCCCTGCATGATGAACATCATCGAGGCGCTGGCGCAGTACAGCAGGCCGCTGAACACGAGGATGCCGTGCAGGCGCTTGAGGCGCAGCGACGGACCGCGGTAGATGCCGATGAGGCGTGCCGCCAGCACGATGATGGCTCCGGCGGTGAATATCCACCGCATCAGCTCCAGGTTGATGTCGTTGTGGCTGGGCAGCAGCGGTGTTACTGCCATGGCGGCCATCATGAGCAGGCCCACAATGACCAGGATGTTGGACAGGGTGATTCTCTTGTCTTGTGTCATAGTTCTTGATTAGGGGATATCGGTGATGAAAACTTCCTCGTTGACACGTTTCATGCCGTATTTCTCACGCACGAGGCGTTCCAGCGACTCGTTGTCGGTGTTGAGTTCGTTGACCTTGGCGTCGTACATGGCCGCCGAGTCCTCGTATGCCTGGATTTGGCTCTTGAGGTCATTGATCTGGTTGCGGTACTTGGTGCTGCGGATGAAGCTGTTGTCACCGTAGAACAGCAGCATCAGCACAAATACCACGAAGATGAGCAGTGGAATGTTCACCCACCGCGGGAGCCACTTGGGACGTTGAAATTTGAAAAGTTCCATGTTAATTTTTTTAGTCGTTTAATCTTGTGATTGTTAATTGGGGTGTAAAACGTAGTTTATTCGTCATTCTTGAGCAGGTTGGGACGCAGGCGGCGCGTGCGCTCCAGCGACTGCTGCATCTTCCACTCGGCGATTTTGGCCTGATGGCCGCTCAGCAGGATTTCGGGCACATGCCAGCCGTTGAACACCTCGGGGCGGGTATAGACCGGCGCCTCGATCAGTCCGTCCTGGAACGAGTCGCTCAGGGCGCTCTGCTCGTCACCGATGGCACCGGGCAACAGGCGCACCACGGCATCGGCAATGACGGCCGCGGGCAGTTCACCTCCGGTGAGCACATAGTCACCGATGGTGATTTCGCGGGTGATGAGGTGCTCGCGGATGCGGTAGTCCACGCCCTTGTAGTGTCCGCACAGGATCATCAGGTTCTCCTTGAGCGACAGGGCGTTGGCCATGGGCTGGTCGAGCTGTTCGCCGTCGGGCGAGGTGAAGATGATCTCGTCGTACTGGCGCTGGCTCTTCAGTTCCTCCATGCAGCGCCACACGGGCTCGATCTGCATCACCATGCCTGCCTCGCCGCCGAAGGGGTAGTCATCGACCTTGCGGTGCTTGCGCAGGCTCCAGTCCCGCAGGTTGTGAACGTGGATTTCGACCAGTCCCTTGTCCTGGGCACGTTGCAGGATGGACGTGTGCAGGGGCGACTCCAGGGCGTCGGGCATCACGGTGAGGATATCTATTCTCATATCGTATCAGTTGTTGATAATCAGGTTGATAATATGGTTGATGTCGGCAATGGTGACCTCGTCATCGGCATTGCAGTCGGCCAGCACGGGCGGGCAGGGCGCGTAGCCCTGGTTCAGCATCATGGCGACCAGCAGGTTGATGTCGGCAATGGTGATCTCGCCGTCACTGTTCACGTCGCCGGGCTGGATGTCGGTCTCTTGCTTCGTCATCGACAAGCTGTAGGCGTGGGGGCGCTTGATAGACTTGATCTGGACGTTGCCGAACGAGTCCACGACGCGCACCGTGATGGGCTTGTCGGCGGTTGTTGCCTGGGCCCTGAACATGTGGGTGCAGGGGTTGGTGACATAGTAGGTGCTATAGTAGCCGCTGGCACTGTAGCGCGGCACGTCGTAGTTGATGGTGTGGTAGGGGTCCTCGGTGCACACGCGCTGGCAGTCGAGCACCTCGTTTCCCTCACAGATGGTCACCTGCCAGCCGGGGCCGTAGGCAAACACGTTGACCATCACCACGTTGTCATCGATGGTGCCGTAGTCCTCACGCGAGGGGTACTCGTCGAGGATGTCGAGCATGGTGGTGTTGGTGCGATAAAAGGAGCGCACCGTGTTCATGTCGTACAGGCGCATCTGGCTCTCCCCCTCGTGTATGGGCTTGAAGGTCCATTGCAGGTCGTCGCCGTCGGCAGTCCAGCGCAGGTATCCGGCAGGGCTGCCGTCCTGGCAGATGTGCTGCCCCGTCAGTATCGCCGTCTGCCACAGCGAGCCGCAGGTGGCGTCGATGTTGTGCTCGGTGACATGGGGATAGGCCGAGGGGCGCACCGTGTAGTTGATGTGGGTGTGGCCGCTCATGATGTGTGCCTGCTCGTAATTGTTGAGCAGTTGGCACAGGGTGGTGGTGTTGTCCAGGCGGGCACTGTGCGAGAAGTTGTAGTTGAAGTTCCAGGCCGGGATGTGCAGGCACACTACCACGGGTGTGCTGTAATCGACCAGCGACAGGTCGTTGCGCAGCCACTGCATCTGCTCAGGCGTGATGTAGCCCCTGTAGTTGCGGCTGCCGGCCACGCCCTCGCTGTACTCCTCACCGTCGTAGGCGATGTTCAGGTACTTGACATCGTCCAGCACCACATAGTGCACCTTGCCCAGGTTGAAGCTGTAGTAGTTGGGGCACACGATGCTGCGCCATGCCGCGGCAGCCTTCTCGTCGGTGTCATCGCCTGCCGGCACGCTGGGGTCGTGGTCGTGGTTGCCGATGACGGGCCATAGCGTCATGGGGTAGTTGTAACGCTTCATGTCGGCCATGAAGTCGTTCAGGTTGTAGTCGTTCTGGGTCCAGAACACATCCCACGTGAGGTCGCCGAGCAGCACCGAGTAGATGTGGGTGTCCCCGGCACGCTGCACCTCGTCGCCCAGGCTGGCGATGAGCCCCTTCTTGATGTAGGTGCGGTCGCTGCAGCGACGGGCCAGGTGGGTGTCGGCGCCGAAGATGACGATGTGCCGGTCATTATCCACGCGGCGCAGGGTGAAATCATGCACCTCGCTGACATTGATGTCGGCCGAGGTGAGTGGTGCCCAGAATTGCGGGTTGAAACCATCGGCAAACTGTGGCTCATAACCACTGGGCAGCGAGTAGAAGACATAGCCCAGGCGCTTGTTGCTGCTCATGGCATAGCGGCCTTGTGCATCGGTGAGCACGATGATATTGCCGTCGCTCACGGCTACTCCAGCCACGCCTTGCCCGTCACAGGTGATGGTGCCGCTCACGTTGTGGGCAGCACACATCGCTGTGCCTAGCAGCACCAGTGCCAGTGTCGTCAAGGTCGTCGCCTTCATGATCGATGCAATGCTCAGTTATCTGATGATTTCTGATCCTTCTCGTCCCATGGATAGGTGCGCTTGGGGTTGCGGGGGAACCAGCCCTTGCGCACGCGCTCCTGTTGCTGTTTCATCTCCCTGATGCCCCAGAAACAGGAGAATGCCCCCACACCCATCAGCGATGACAACAGCACGTTGCTCACCAGCATCGAGCCGATGCACAGCAAGACGCCTGCTGCCACAAAAAACCACTTGAACGCCTGTCCGTAGTGGTATTCACCCTTGATGACGATGGGGTGGCAGATGCCGATAATCAGGAACGAACAAAGGCCTAAAACCAGCCCTTGCAAGTGATATGTGGTCAAGAAATCCATCATAGTGTTCAGTAAAATAGATGCCGCAAATCGAGGGTGCATTCAACACCCCCGCAAAATCAGTGTGCAAAGATACACTTTTTGCCCGACATGCCCGTATGAAATACCCTTAAATTGTGTTATCTTTTCTTGCGGGAGAAGTGTGGACGCAGACTGCTACCTGAATGGTGTGGTTGAAGCTGTAGCTGTATCGGAATAAAACTTGGTGCACAGCTACTTAATTCCGTTGCGCTCGGGACGCAGCGGGATGACTGAAATGCTGAAAAAAGTCGATGAAACCGCGTGTTTTTCGCTAGAAAAATTACTGCATGGCTTCGAGCAGGAGGCCGAAGAACACATAGGCTGCAAAGAGCACTAGCGTGAACACGATGGTGCGGCCCAGGCAGCCCCAGGCACTCATGCCGTCGGTGGCGTTTTTCTTCTTGGTGGACTTCTTTTTTCCTGTTGATTTCCTTTTGGTGGCGGGGCGCTGGGTGGTGCCCGAGCCGCTCTCGCCCGACAGGCCGGTGTAACGGTAGGAGGTGGATGCCTGCTTCATGCGTGGTTTATGGGGTGGTGGGGTGGTGGGTTTGTATTCGGGGACTGTGTCGCGCGTGGTTGTGCTTTTGCGCTTGGGCACATCGGGTACATCTGACTGCTCGTGCCTGGACATGTCGACGGGCCTGTCGATGGGTTGCCGTGCCTGCAGCAAGCACTGCGGGCAGACAATCACGCCATCGTTGGAAATGAGCTGCTCGTTGCTGATTCTCAGTTTCTTACCGCATTTTGGACAGGTCCAGAGCATAACTGTGTACGATGATAGGTTACTAGTTGAGGATGAGGCGGCCGTGGTCGTAGTCGATGGTCACCTTACCGAAGCGGCTCAGCACAGTCTGACCCAGCAACAAGGGCGCCTCCTGCTGCTCGCTCACCGAGGCCTTGACATCATGGATGGTGATTCCGCCCACGGTGACGTCGCGCAGGTTGATGATGGCATTGGTGGTGACGCGTCCCGTGGCATCGACAAATTGTCCCTCGCCGATGATGTCCTCGTTGGAAAGGCGTCCCTGCTTGTAGAGGAAAGCCGCCTCGACCATCGACAGGCTCACGATGGATGCCCCGGTGTCGATGATGAATTCCATGTCCACGCCATTGATGTTGACCGGGACATAGTACACGCCGCCCTCGTTGCGCATCTCGATCTCGCGTTGCACCCCACGGGGCGCATGGCGCTGGCTGCGGTCGCGACTGGCGGTGGATTGGTCACCACGCATGTGGGCGCGCCGGCAACTGGATGCTGCCGGCACGCACAATGCGATGGTAATCAGAGCGATGAGCGCTTGCTTAACCCTCATAGTGGATGATGGCCTTGACAACCACGTGCCAACGGCCGTCGATGAATTCGGCCTCACCGGCACGGTCGGTAACGATGCGGTTGCCGTTGGGAATCTGGATGGCGTTGCCAGAGCAAGCGCGGATCAGGTTCTCGGCGGGCATCATCAGGGCAAAGGTGTGCACCTCGGGTTTGTCGATGACCTCAAAGGTGCCGCGCTGACCGTCGAACGTGGTGAGCACGTAGATGGAGTTACCCGGCTCAAACGTGTCGCTCACGCGCGTGAAATCGTCATTCTCGTCGGGACGGCTCATGAACAGGTTCATCACCTCCTCGTGCTCCTCCTCGGCAGCAGCGGGCTCGTCCACTACGGGCATGGGGTCGATGGCATCGGCCTCGTCCTGGATGGGTTCGGGCTCAACGGCGGGCTCGGGCTCGTTGTACAGTTTTTCGCCCTTGATGGCCTTGCCGGTCAGGCGGATTGAGATGGCCTTCATCTGCTCGGCAGCGTCGGTCGAGAACTCCTGCAGGTTGGCGTTGGTGCGCTCAATCTCACGGGCGAAGCTGCGGCGCAGTTCCTTAACCTTACCGCGGTTGCTCAGTGCGGTGAGCAGGGCGCACAGGCCCAGCAGCGTGCCGATGATACCCAGCCACAGGGGCAGGTTGGCATTGCAGCTGATGCCGCTGCCAGCGGTCTTACCGGTTGCCGTCACGGCGCCATCGGTCTGGCCCTCCTGCTGTTGTTCACCCTCAGCGGCCTCGGGTTGGTCGCCAGGCTGAGGAGCAGGTGCCTCGTTCACGAGGTTGGGGTGCTCGGTGATGAAGCCGGTGAACTCGGGCTCGACGAGTTTCCAGATCTGCGGCGTTACCAGTTCCTTGAGGTCGTTGATGCTGCCGCTCTTGTTCTCCTCTTTCTTGAACTCATTGTAGATTTTCTCCCAGCGGCGTCCCTGGTTGCTATAGACCTCGTTGAGGTCATCGAGGGAGTAGCCGTTGGGGTACTTGGCCTTGATTTCTTCGATTCTCTTGGCAAAACCGCGTCCGTGGGCGGTGTAGTGGGCACAGGTCGCGATACCCTGCTTCCACAGCGCGGGAGAGAGTGTCTGGTCCTCGGAGATTTGCGCCATTGCCGAGGTGGCGAGGCAGATGATGGCTGCCATGAATAAAGTGAAGCGTTTCATAACTTGAAATGTTTTGGAGATATAGATTATTGATTAAACTTGCTGATGACGTCGTTGCGCATGTTCTTGAGCAGGTTGTGGCGGATGACACCGATGATGGGATAGAAGAACGGCACGTCCTCCACCACATCGTGGTCATTGTAGCGCCCCTTCAAGAAGGTGTTGATGCCTGCCGTGAGGTAGTTGGCCAGGTTGTCGCCCAGCACGCTCTCGAACAGTCGCAGCACGTTGTTCTCGATGCCGAACTCGTCCTTGACGGTCGAGTCACACAGTTCGACGAAGAACTGGTTGAACTCCTTGACCTTTTCCACCAGGCGGTTGCGCACCTCGATGGATTCTACCTGCTCCATGGTGAGGTCGTCCTGGCCCAGCATCGAGCAGCAGTAGCGCATGCGCTTGACGCTGGTGGCGCTGTAGCGTGCCAGTTCGGACTGTCCCTCAAGGCGCCGGTTCTCGAGCTTGATGCCGCCGCGGCAGGTAATCTGCTTGGGGCACTTGTCCTCGATCTTGATTTCGAAGATCTCGTTGTACTGCTTGCCGTAAACGCGCTCGATGATGAGCTGCGTGAGCATGGTGGTGCGGTTGAGTGAGCCCAGGATGCTCAGAATCTTGCTGCCCGTTCCCGAGAAGTAGATCTGCTTGGGCATCTCGTAGTCGCGCTGCTTCATGGCCTGGGCGATGTAGTAGATGATGGCCGCATAGAAGTACATGAAGATGAGGCGCCGCTGGCTGTCGTTGCGCAGCAGGGCGTTGTAGCTGTACAGGTTGCGGTCAATCTCGCGCAGGGTGCGCAGCTCCTCCACATTCTCGATCGAGAACAGGAAGGCGTTGATGTCCTCGCTGCGCTTCTGGGCCATGATGTCGGCCATGATGCTGCTCAGGTAGGCGATGTTGTTGCCCTTGTCGTTCTCGATGAGCTGCTTGAAGTAGCGCGTGTAGTGCTGCAGCAGCGGGTTGTTGTCGGCATCCTTGTCGGTGAATCCGTCACCGAAGATGGCGTTGCCCGCAAACCTGAATGATGAGATAGCTACCGGCTCACTCTTCATGCGGTCCTCGCTGGGCTGGTAAATCACCGTGTCGCAGGTGCCGCCGCCGATGTCAATCGACACATAGCTGCTGCCCGTGACCTCGGCGCCGCTGTAGTAATAGGCCGGAGCGAGGCTCTCGGGATAGGAACGCAGGCGGTCGCTGTCGGCACCGATGTAGGTGTTGAACAGCTCGGTCCAGGTGCGCTCCAGCGTGTCGCGGTCGGCGCCACCCATGCTCACAGGATAGAAGTAAACCACCTCGGTGCGGTGCAGGTCGGCATTCTCGAGCAGCGCTTTGGCCTTGATGAGTAGCGTGAGCTCGCGCAGGAACGCCTTGGCCAGTTCGGTATCGCCCTTCCACTTGAGGTTGGTGGTCACCTCGTAGCCGTGGAAGTAGCGCCTTTCGTACAGGAAGGGGATGTTCACGTCACTGAACAGGTTGCTGCCCATGCCGCTGTTCTCGTTGCGGGCCAGGGTGGAGCGCAACGGGAAGCCATAGACATTGTCGATCTCGCGCGGCACGAACTCGACGCGCTGCACCTGCTCGGCATACTCCAGCGACTTGGGTTTGTGCAGCGAGGCGACAAGCACCTGCTGGGAGCCGTACTCAAAGGTGAACGGCTGTGAGGGCTGGCCACGCTCGGCCCACTCGACGTGGGTGTTGGTGGTACCGAAGTCCACGGCAAAGATGAGTTCCTTGGCGCTGGGGGCATAGGGCTTCCAGTGCGGGATAATCACGCCGCTTGAGCGGCCCAGGTGGTTCTGCACGCTGGCCTCGATGTAGTCAAACGAGCCGTCCACGTCGTAGTAGGTGGTGCTGTAGCCCGAGTGGGAACGGATGGCGTCGCGCACGTTCAGCCCGTCGGTCTTGATGCCGTTCTTGTAGAAGCGCAACGTGGCACCGCCGTTCTCAATCATGGTGAACAGCTCGACGGTGTAGTCGTCGTTAGCATCGGTCTTGACAAACGGGAATATCGAGGTGGACATGGTGGCCCCGACAACACGGCCCGTGTTGCGGCACTCATCGAAGGTCCACGTGTGGTCGTTGATGGGGAAATACTTGCGCGAGAGCTCGATATAGCGGTTCTCGCCCTTCTTGACGCGGATGCGCAGCGTCACCATCACGCTGCCGTCGGCAAACTCCTCGATGTCCATCACATGGCGTCCGGCAATGGAGCCCTTGATGTAGTCGGTATCAAAGTAGGTGAACAGCAGCGGTTTCAAGGGCAGCAGGTAGCCGCAGGTGGGCTGCGGCGTGCGCGGCTTGAGGTTGCCGTCAAAGAAGTGGTCGGTATCAATCACGCAGCCGCTGTCCAGCCGCACGATGGTGTCGGTCAGGAAGTCGTCGGTGGTGACAAACGGATATTGGATCGAGGTGTCGGGCAGCTTGCGGTCGCTCAGGGGGATGCCGCCGGCATAGACCTGGGTGGCGCTGTCCCACTCCTTGTCGATGTAGCGGAAGTGTTCCACGCTGCCGTTGAAGCCATTGACCAGCACCAGGGGCAGTTCGGGCTTGCTCTGGGGCAGCGAGGGGCTGATGACAAAGTCGCTCTCGCTGGCGGCGGTGCGGATGTCCACCGAGCGCTTGTGGTAGAAGCGGGCGCCCAGCACACTCACGTCGATGCCTCCGCCGAAGGGGTCATAGGTGTGCTCCAACTGCTCCAGCACAGCGCCTGCACGGCTCTCGTCGAGGGCATCCAGGTTGGGGATGACGGTGGCGATGCGTCGGTACAGGTCGGGACGGTTCTGGCGCAGGGGCTCGAGGTTCTTCTGCATATAGGAATACACCTCGCCGCAGCGCAGTCGCAGCGTGGGATAGGCATTCATCAGCAGGTAGAAGTAATAGACGAAGTCCTCGTCGCGCTGCCACAGGTGGCGCGTCTCACCGAAGAGGCTCACGCCCTGCTCGACCTTGATGGCGTCGATGGTACCCAGCGCAGGTGCAGCCATGACTATCGATGACGGGGACGTGCCGCCCAGCACCTGCCGATCCCAGATGAGGATGTACCAGTCCTTGAGCAGGTCGAAGTTATAGACCTTGTCGCTGGCCAAGAACAGTTTCAGCGTCTCGCCGTAGAGTTTGTGCTGCGGGCTGGCTATCAGCTGCTGGATGCACTCCTCGCGGTTCCAGCGGATGATGCGCAGGTAGTCCTTGTGGTTCTCGTAGTCAAAGAACAGCTGTGCCACATCGAGGGCATTGGACACCAGACGCTCGTTCATGCGGGCGCCGCGCAGCCGGTCGTTGGCCAGCTGCTTGAAGGCGTTCTTGACCAGGTCGAGCTGTGCCAGGGGGCTGGGGATGGCGGTGCGCGGATTCTCGCTCAGCCCGCCGTCGGGGTCCTTGATGCGTGCGATGTCGTCGTCGCCGTATGGGGTATGGGCTACCCAGTCCTCCTCGCCGTTCTTGCTCGTGTTGTTGCTATAGGATAATATCTCGCTCATGAGTTTTGAGTCCTTGGTTTCTAGTCCTTAGTTGGTTGTTAGTTGATGTTCTCGTACCGCTCAACAAACACGTTGTGAGCCGCCTGGTTGAACAGGTCCATCAGCTTGTATTCCACCGAGTGCTCGCTGTACTTGGGATTGTTCTTGCTCAGCTTGTTCATCTCGGCCTTGAGCACATCGTTATCGACCTTGTAATGTCCCAGCAGGCGTTTCTTTACGTCCACGCCCTCAATGGCGTGGGCCATGTCGACCTCGCCGGGCTTGAACAGCGCCACGCTGCGCATGTTGTCGTTCATCTCGGTGAGCCACTGGGCATAGCCTTCCATGAAGTGGTCCACCAGCGTGCGGTAGAACTGCGATGCCAGGAAGTCGCTCTTGATTTTGGGGGCGTCCTCGGTAAATCCCTGCCCGATGATGTCCTTGAATCCCGTGGTGAGGAACAGGAACAGCAGGTGGAACTTGCACATCGGCTCATAGATGAGCTGGCGCGTGCGCCGTCCCAGTGACAGGAAGTTGATGCTGAGTTCGTCCTTGGCCAGAGCGTACTCATAGGCTGCGGTGGGCAAGGGGTAGCCGTCGGGGTCCGAGAGTTTGCTGTCGGGCATTCCGGCAAAGTCCAGCGGTGCCAGGGCGCCGATGAGCTCGATGAGGTGGGCGTTGTTGCGCTGCCCGTGCTCACCGGGGTCATACAGGTAGGGCTTGGACCTCACCTGGTCGCCCAGGTAATAGATGCTGTTCACGTTGCTGTCGTTGTCGCCGGTGAGCGTGTTCTTATAGTAGTACAGGGCGCTCTGCGTCTTGACGATGAAGTCGCTGGTGGCGATGCGCTGGTCCTGCTTGCTGCCCTCCAGGGTGAAGTAGGGAAGTACCGTGAGTCCGCCGATGGGCGCGCGGCTCAGCGCGTCGCGGTTCTCGATACCCTCCAGATTGGCGGCCTGGCGGATGTTCTTGACCATGATGGGGAAGCCGGCTGCTCCCGTGCCGCCGAAGATGGAACTGATGAAGAAGATGCGGTCGCCCTGGCGGAAGATGTTGCTGAAGGCCTTGAACTCGTTGCTGTCCTTGATCTCGTTGAGGGCCACACTGCCGATGTTGGGGCTGCCCACAAAGCCGATGTTCATCTTGTTCTCGAGCTGGTAGTTGGCAAATAGCAACGACGTCAGCGCCTGGTTGGCCTCGTTCATCGTGTCATAGCCGATGAACTCACGGAACTTGGCGTTCTCCACGGCACCCAGGTTGAAGATAAACGAGTCGCTCAGCGTCACGCTCGTGTTGCTCATGATTTCGCGCAGGGTGACGATGCGGTTGGCAAAGAAGCCCTCGGCATTGGGCTCGTTGCCGTACAGACGCCGCCTGATGTCGCGGTAGTCGTTGAGCAGGGCCTCGGTGCGTTTCAGGTCCTCGTTGGCCTTGTGCGGGTCGATGATGACGGGCACGATTTCCAGGTCCCTCAGAGGCTTACCGTTCTCGTCCAGGGGGCGTGCGCCGGCTGCCGAGAGCATCAGCAGCGACTTGAGCACCCTCGAACCGGTGCCTCCAATAGCAAAAAGGAATAGTCTCATATTTCTTTTTATTAGCTAGCAGCTTTATTTAGTTTTTTCTTTCTTTAATCGGAGTTCTCGGAGGACTCGGAGGGCTCCGAGAGCTTGTTAATTACTGGGGGATGGGGGTGTGGCGGCAATTGCTGCTCCACCAGCGCATCGAGAAAGAGGCGACGATGAAGAGCAGGGCGGCAAACAGCACCGTCTGCAGCTCAAACATGATGGACTCGGTGATGTACATCAGGCCGTTGTCGGCAAACACCGTATCGTTGTAGATGTAGCACACCACGGGCGTGAGCACGGCGACAACGCCCAGCACTGCCAACCAGTGGTACCAGCGGTCGAACTTCACCGAGTTGATGGCGTAGTAGTAGATGGCAGCACCACCCCAGGCAAGCCCGATGGTGATGGCGGCAATCACTGGGTACATGTTCAGGTTGAACATCTTGTCATTGTAACCCTGGTTGAAGAACAACTGCTCGTAGATGTTGAATCCGTCGCTGCAACTGAGAATGAAGAACACGATTGTCACTACAATCCCGATGCCCAGATAAACCAAGTGTTTCATATAATTAAGTTTTGAGTTTTAAGTTTAAGTGCAGTTACTGGTGGCTAACGCCTGTTGTTATCGCTGGAGCTGAATGGTGACATCAAAGAACGAGTTACCGCCCTTCATGGCGTCGAACATGCCGCCCAGCAGTTGCTCCAAACCCAGCGTCGTTGTGGCAAAGGAGCCGCCGGTGCTGGTGTCGCTCGTGCTCGAGGACTGGCGTACCCATGCGGGCAGCTCGTTGCGCAGCGAGATGCGCACCTCGTCACGCGGGCTCTTGAGGTCGCCCGTGAGCGTCAGTACGTGCGTCATTCCCTGCAGATACTCCTTGTTGTTGGCCGTCACCATGCTTTGGTCGATGGGCTGTACCGCCAACGTGTAGCCGTCGATGCTCGACACGTCATAGTTGGCGGCATTGGTCAGTAGGGCGTCATCCTTGAGTAGGCTGCCCAGGTTGGCTGCCAGCGTGAAGCACAGTTTGCCCGTCTGGCGGTCGCCGTCGCACTTGGTCAGCACGATGCCGTCGCCATGCTTAACGCGGAAACGGCCCGCATTGTCCTTCCACTCGGGCAGCACACGACAGTCGACCGTGGCCGTGCCCTGGTTGAAGCGGTAGCTGTTGCTCGCGGCACGCGTGTCAAGCACGCCGCTGTAGCGCTTGTCGCTGGCCAGCTGGTCCATCACGTCGGTGTCGGCGATAATCACCAGGTAGAAGGGACGCTTGCCGCTGTACTCAAAGGGGACGCCGTTATAGGGATAGTACTTGCCGTTGTAGTCACCCATGAACTGCTGCACTACTACGCTCTTGCCCTTGTACTTGGCAAACACGCGAGTGGCAAGACTGTTCTCCTCGTTGAAGATCTTGTCCAGGCTGACGCCGTGGGTGTCCTGGGGCGAATAGATGAGGTCGCTCACCAGCACGCTCACGTTGCCGGGGCGCTGGGCCTCGAGTATCTTGTTGAAAATCAGTTGGAAATCGGTGTAACTGGCATTGCCCACCCCTGCAGTGCTCTGATAGATGTCGCGGTCCTTGAGGAACTCGTCAACGGTGTGCTGGTAGGGATAGATGCCGTCGTTCACGATGTTGATATCCACCTTGCTGCCGGCGGGGAAGTGGTTGATCAGGTCGTTGACGGCCTTCTTCAACTGGCCGCCGCCCCCGCGCGAGTCATAGGGCACCATCGAGCCGCTGCGCTCAAAGTACACCGTCAGCGACAGGTTCTCCACACCACCGTAGGGGCGTGTGTCCCAATGCACGGGAGGACGCAGCTGACTGCCGATTTGTTCGATGAAATCGTACATTTTCTTGTGGTCCAGCGTGCCTTCGGGCGTCAGCAGGTCGCCATACTTGCCAGGGTTGTCGGTCACTAGCGCGCACAGCGAGTCATAGGCTGCCCGCGTTGTGTCGCCACTCACCAGGATGCCGCGCACGGCCTTTTCCAGGTGCCCGTGGCCACCGCATGACATCAGTCCAGCCATCAGCACCCATGCCATCAGCAGCATCGGTAATCGTTTCATTGTTAACATGCTATAGTCGTCTCTTTAGTGAGCATTACTCCAAAATTATGCAAAGTTTGTGCAAACCGAACACCATAAAACTTGTTTTGATGGTTAAGGTATAGCCAAATTCATGCAAAAATACTGCAAGTTGGGCATAGCGCAAAGCGAAAAACGTTTTTTTTCGTTTTTCTTGTGCCGGCCACATCATCTATTTAATGCAAAAATAGTGCCGTTTTGGCCATTCTCAACGCATTTCGATGTTAAAAAGTGTTATGCTCTAGGCGCTTAAACTTCACCATGTTACTTGCTTGGATCGCCTCTTGATGGAGCCCTCCTCGTTGTCGATTTTTCGGGATTTACTGAATCTTGTAAAAAAAATTATATAAAAGATGCTCTTGAATCGTTTTTAATATATAACTTTGTCGCCGATTTCAGGTGTCACCTCTTAGGGGGTGCTGTGGTACTTATAAGATATGATCAAGAGAGTTTCAAGATGGAATTCATCGCTTGATCGCCAGCTGATATTAGATATCAAGTGGCGATAAAGGCTTTGAGTGCCATTTTTTTTGTTGCATATCTACTCTGTTTACTTTTCACCGATGCTATTGCTTGCGGGCGTTGTGTGAAATGATTGGCTGTAAAAAACAAACTTTATATAATTATTTAATAACTTAATTATTCATTTTCATTGTTATGAAAAAGATCTTAACGTTTTTGTTAACGGCCCTACTGGCATTCTCTGTCGGCTGGGCTGCAGAAGTGACGGACGTGCTGACGTCTTCATGGACAGGCATTAATACCTCATCGTATGCGGATTTTATCAAAGATGCGCCTACTTCTAATGCCATCTATGCCGGAAACTGTGCAGGAAGTAACAGTTATATCCAGTTGCGTTCCAAAAATAGTAATAGTGGAATTGTAACCACAGGCACAGGTGGTAAAGTGAAGAGCATTACTGTTGAGTGGAACAGCACCACACCAAACGGTAATACTCTGCAAGTGTATGGCAAGAACAGTTCTTATTCAACCGCAGCTAATCTCTACACCACTAGTTTACAAGGTACATTGCTGGGTACAATCGTTTGTGGTACCAGCACCTCGTTGACCATTTCTGGTGATTATGCGTTTATTGGTCTTCGTTCAGCGAACGGCACAATATATCTTACTTCGATATCGATTGTATGGGAAACTGGTGGTAGCACGACCGTTGCTGCACCGACGATTACGCCTAACGGTGGCAATTTTGCAACGAGCCAGGAGGTGACGCTCAGCCATGCTGATGGCGGTACTATCTATTATACACTTAATGGAATTGATCCTACGACTTCATCGACACCTTATTCCGCACCGTTTACCATTACCGAGACGACTACCGTCAAGGCCATCGCAGTAAAGGATGGCGTGAGCAGTAGCGTTGCAAGTGCTACGTTCAATGAAGTTGGCGTTGCTACCATTGCAGATGCCTATGGTAAGCCACAGAATTCTCAATTCATATTTACGGGGAACGCTGTTGTAACCTTTCAAAACGGCAATAACCTGTGGATTCGTGACGACAGTGGCAGTGGCTTGATATTTGGCAGCGGAGTTGGCTCCTATACCAAAGGTGATATTTTGAAGTCTGGTTGGACTGCAACTAATGTTGTTTATAATGGTATTCCGGAGTTTACTAATCCCAGTGGTGTCTCTTTATTGAATCAGGGTAGCACGGTAGATCCTCTGCCCTTGACCACGCTCACTACAGGTGACGTCAACAAGTACGCGTCGTTAAGCAATGTGACCATTAGCAGTGCTAGCGGAAATGACTATTATACTGAGATTGGCGGAACAACCTTCCATCTGCGCAACCAATATAATCTTGTTACCCTTACTCAGGGTAAAACATATAATGTAGCCGGTATTGTCACTCTTTATAATAACGCAATTCAGTTCAACCTGATTTCGGCTACCGAAGTTACCAGCGGTGACCCCACGATAATTGTGTCGCCGACTTCGCTGGACATTAACGACAGTGGTACGAATAACACTTTCCACGTTGAAGGCTATAACTTGGCGAACAATGACCAGGGTAACGTGGGCGTGAACTCATCATCAAGTGATTTCGGCCTGAGCTTTTCATCAAGCACTAACGAGACTGCGACATGGGGATTTATACGCAATAACGGCTCGGTCGATGGAACGGTTGCCGTGAACTACACTGGCCGTGCGCTGAGTGCAAACACAACTGTAACTGCTGCCACCCAGGGCGACAGCAAGTCCGTCGCTGTGAACTATGTGGCTGACCTGTATATCGTTACCGATAACGGTGTGACAAATGATTGGCACTTCGATGGCGCTTATAGTGAGCATATGACCAATAACAATGGCGTCTATACCGCTACTTTCACAGCCAACACGGCCAACACGTTCATCTTGTTTGCCAGGAAGTTGGGTGACGGCGTGACCTGGGGTACGCGCTACCTCTTCGGTCCCAGCAGTGGTGGTGACTGGTGGTTGCCCATTGGCGGTAATGGCAATGGAACCATCGATGTCAATACCGACCATCCCATCAAGATTCAAGAAGCTGGTACCTACACCATTACCATCAATGCTAATAATAACACCTTTACCATTACCAAGGAGGAAACTCCCCAGGGTGATGTTTATGAGAAAGTGACCTCAAATGATGATCTTGAGAGTGGCGATTATTTGATCGTCTATGAAACCGATAGTAAGGCGTTTGATGGCAGTCTTGCTGATATGGATCCCGTGAATAATGTATTTGATGTGACCATCAGCAACAATAAGATTATTACTGACAAGGCTGCATACTTCACTATCGATACTAGTACAGGTACAATCTACAGCGCTAGTGGAAAATACATCGGCCGCTCTTCAAATTCAAATGGCTTCAATCAGAGTGAAACAGAAGCATATACCCACTCAATATCTATTGACGACAATGGAAATGCCATCATTACAAGTTCTGTTGGCCCAAAATTGCAAATGTGGAGCCAAATGAATAATGGTGTGATGCAATATCGCTTCCGCTACTTTGCTTCGAATCAGAAAGCCATTCAGCTTTATCGCAAACACGGTGGCAGTACTGTGGTTGCAGCACCCGTTATTACCCCTGAGGGAGGCACTACGAATAAGCGTTTCGAGAGCTTTGATGTAACTATTTCTGCAGTTGAGGGTTGCACTATCTATTATACCACTGATGGCAGCATGCCCACGGTCAGCAGCACGCAATACAGTGCTCCCTTCATCCTGCCTTATGGCTCAGAGCCTACCACCGTTAAGGCTATTGCAGTTGACGGACAAGGGAATGTCAGTGCGGTAGCTTCCATGACCTATTATTGGGATCGTGTGAGTGTTACCATCAATCCTGCTTCCAAGCAGGTGACTGGCGATGTGAATGTAACCATCACAGCCACCCCCAGTGATGCAACTGTGACCTACACCATCAATGGCGGTGATACGCAGGTTTATAATGGCGAATTCATTGTGCCTGTCAGTGAGGAGAATTCTCCTGTTACTGTCGAGGTTACTGCGACAAAGGGTGAATCGACAGCAACAACAAGTGCTACCTATACCCTGGTTGACGCAAGTGCTACTCTCTACACTAAGGTGACCAGCGCCGACCAGATTCAGGCCGGTCTGCAGTACATCCTGGTCTATGAAGGCACTCCTGAGGCCATCAACGACATTACGACCAATACGGGTGGTACTGGTGCAACTGTAACTTGGCAAACCCAGGGTTTGGTGGTTAACATCGACAACACCGACGTTATCCAATTTACCCTGGAGGGTGATGCTACAGCTGCTAGGTTCCACAGCGGCGACCTGTATTTAGGTCGCAGTGGCACTAATGGCCTGGGAAACAATAGCGAGACAGAATGGAAGATTCTCGAGAATGAGGCAACAAGTAATGATGCCGGAGGTTTTTATCTTGCCGTAGGCACTGCCAGCGATGCTTATAGAATTAGGTATAATACTGGCATGAGTGGTGCTGACAAGTTCCGTTGCTACAACAAGAATACTGGAGCTCCTGTTTACTTGTATGTTCAGGGAGTTGGCGGCGTAGCTACGCCGACGATTACTCCTGGCAGCGGTAACTATGCCGAGAACCAAGTGGTGACCATCAACTGCGCTACCCAGGACGCTACTATCTACTACACCGTTGATGGTGGTGAGGCTCAGACCTATACCGAGCCGTTCACTGTCACGCTTGATCAGGACCATACCAGCGTAACGATTGTGGCATGGGCCGAAAAGGATGACGAGACCAGCAATCAGGTGACTGTGACCTATAACTACAAGAGCGATAAAGTGTACAGCATTGCTGAATTCCTGGCATTGGAGAATGGCGATGAGGCTTACTTCATGAATCCCGTGACCGTGTTGTTTGACTACTCGCAGAATAGCAGCGGTGGTCAGGAGTACATCTGGGTGAAGGACCGCACGGGCTATACCCAGTTCTTTATTGTTCCCGCGTTTGACAACACCGACTTCGTTCCCAAGTATGAGAATGGTGATGTCATTCCTGCCGGATTCAAGGTGAAGAAGAACTACTACGACAAAGGTCAGTATTACCAGGGCATGTGCAATAATGATGACAGGGAGACCTTTGTGGACGCTACCGAGAAGGCCCTTGCCGATCCCGAGCAGGTGCTGCTTAGTGAACTGCTGGAAAATCCTGCAGACTACAACAATCGTTACCTGTACATCAACAAGTTGCAGGTGAGCGATGTTAGTGGCTTGAACTTCAGCATCTCGGCTGATGAGAACGGTGACGATATGTCGGAGGTCGCTGGTGGCAGTGCCATTGTGGGTTACAATAAGTACAACAGCCCGGCATGGAAGAACAAGCAGGGTGATGTAGTCGGTGTGACTCTGCCCACCGATGACAAGTATTACAACGTGACCTTCATCTTCCAGAAGTGGCAGAATGGTTATGAGATGATGCCAATCGAGTTCACCGAGTGGCAGGACAACAGTGTTCGTCTCGAGGATCTGGTAGCGACAGGTGTTGAGGATAACCAGTACACTATCTCCAACACGCTGATTGCCGCCCGTGTAACTTGGGACGACAGCAAGGGCAAGTTCGCCATCTTTGCCAAGGACGACGAGATGTATGCCAACAAGCGCTATCCCGCCGAGGGCCAGGAAGAGTACCTGATTGAGTTTGAGAGCCAGGATGGAACGTTCGTCAATACGGTTGAGCAGGCCGATTATGACCAGAGCAACTGGATTGAGATTCTGATTCCGAGTGGCATTACCGACAAGACCACCAACCCCAATGCCTATGAATCTGCACTTGAGGATCTCAAGAGCACCTATCAGAACAAGATTTTGGCTGGTGGTAGCATCAGCGGTACTTATGTAGATGCACTTAACCCCACCATTGAGGTGTCCCGTGTTCCCACTGTGGAAGTGAACTCGACCTACACGCCCAACATCTATTGCACGGGCAACTTCCTGGCTGAGAACATTGACGCTGACGGTGCTATGAGCTACCGTGACGATGAACTTGGCGGCGAGTACTTCTTCTTCATGGACAGCAAGCCCCAAGAGTTCTGCAAGGTCGTTTGGGCCTACTTCATCGGTAACGACAACTACTTTGTCGCTCCCGCTCAGGAGGGTTATGACATCAATGGCCACAAGTTCAGGGGCAGTTTCCTCGCCGATATGTCGCTGTGTGAAGACTATCGCGTGAGCGCACAGACTCCTGTTGCTAACTGCTTCAATCCGTCCAACTCCTATGGCGAAGAGCAGATGCTCTACGGTTTTGAGGCGATTGTCCGCAAGAACCCCGCCGCATGGAATAGTGGCAGCAATGGTGCACCTAGCCGTATCCAGCCCTATGAAGACGGCAAGGAATCAACCCCGCTGTATATCGTTTACCCGCTGTCGCAGGGTTCTGATTCGTCGGACAATGTGACTGCAGTTGAGGAAGTGACCGCCAGCAAGACGGTGAAGAGCGTGCGCTACTACAACCTCATGGGCATGGAGAGCGAGCAGCCGTTCCAGGGCATCAACATCGTGGTGACCCGCTACAGCGACGGCAGCATCTCGACCGTGAAGGTGATGAGGTGAGATTAGGCTTTAGCTATTAGGCTTTAGGCTTTAGGCTTTAGTTATTAGGCTTTAGGCTTTAGGCATTAGGCTTTAGCAATTAGCTGAAAATGAGACGAGTCGGGTGGTCCGTTGCGGGCCGCCCGACTTGTTGTTATAGCCCCTTGGGATAAGGTTGCCAAAAGACGTGGTATAAATAAAAAATAGTTAAAACCTGTTGCGGTCCAGAAATAATGTGTACATTTGCAGGTTAAAAGTTAGAATAACAATCACAACAACAAGAGATACAATATGCGCAAATTGTTTTTCATGCTGCTCCTGGCAGTAATTACAATGCTTAACTGTCAGGCGGTGACAGTGAACACTACCGCGGGCGGACTGGCCCAGGCAGTGGGTGACAACACGAGCATCACGGTGCTCAAGGTTACTGGCACGATGGATGCCCGTGACTTCTTCTTTATCACCGACAAACTGAATGACCTGACGTCGTTGGACCTGAGTCAGGTGACCATTGCCCCCTTTGAGCGTAATACGGCGCTCTATGGCACGGTGACCAAGTATGATGCCAACGAGATTCCCCGCACGGCCTTCTTCGGCAAGAAGCTCACCACGGTGAGCCTTCCCGCCGGTCTGGAGACCATCGGGTTTGCGGCCTTTGCCGGTTGCTACCAGTTGACCAGCATCACGCTGCCGTCGACGGTGACATTTATCGATGACTACGCCTTTGCCGGCTCGGCACTGACGAGCGTGGAGATTCCTGCCTCGGTAGTATCGCTGGGTAAGGGTCTGTTTGCCCGCTGTGAGGCGTTGACCACTGCTGTGATCAACTGCATGACGGTGAGCAATTTCGCCTTCCTGGGCGACATCGCCCTGTCCAACGTGCAGCTGGGCTCTGGTGTGAAACTCATCCAGAACGGCGCTTTCAATGGCTGCAAGGCCCTTAAGTCGCTGACCATTGACCCTGCCTGCCGCATGAGCCACATCGGCGAGGAGGCCTTCATCAACTCGGGCTTGGAGAACATCGACCTGACCACGCTGGGCGTGGGCACCATCGGTGACTGGGCATTTGCCCAAACGCGCTTGAGCAGCATGGTCGTGCCCGATGCCATGACCGACCTGGGTGTCGGTGCCCTGGCACACAACCCGCTGCTGACCAGCGTCGTGCTCCCCTCGTTGGGACACCGTGCCGGTACGCGTGGCGCACCCAGCCGCTTTGCGCTGGAAGAGATTAAGGACTACACCTTTGCCGGCAACGAAGTGCTCAATGCCGGTTCGATGATTGGCGAGGGTGTGACCAGCATCGGCAGTTATGCGCTCTACAACGTGTGCGCCGAGATGGACACGATGCGTCTGCCTTCCACGCTCACCTACCTGGGTGACCGTGCTATGGCCGGCATGACGGGTATGCAGGTCCTCAAGACCGATGCCGAGAGCGTTCCCTCGCTGGGTAACGAGGTATGGGCCGGCGTGAACCAGCCCAGCGTGCCCCTGATTGCTCCCAATCCCTCGAGCGAGATGCTGTATAAGCAAGCTGACCAGTGGATGGACTTCTACTTCCAGAGCACGATAGACTTCATCCTGGGTGATGTAGACGGTGACGGAGAGGTGACCATCAGTGACGTTACCCTGCTGGTCGACTACCTGCTCGCGGGTGAGGCTACCATTGACCTGAATGCTGCCGACGTTGATGGCGACGGCTCACCGAGCATCGGTGACGTTTCGCTCATCATCGACATGCTGCTGAACAGCTCGTCCAGCCTGTCGTTGTCGACCATCCATGCCATCGCAGCCGACCGTTGCATCACCACCGGCGATGCCTTGATCGTGCAGCCCGTGACCTTGCGTCCCGGCGAAACGCGCACCGTCGAGGTGGCCCTTGACAACACCGAGCACGAGTACACTGCCGTGCAGTGCGAGATCGTGCTGCCCGAGGGCGTAAAGCTCGTGGGTGTCGAGGGTATCGACCGCGGCCGTCAGCACACCTGCCGCAGCATGGGCAACAAGGTGGATGACAACGTGTACACGATGATTGAAGCATCGCTGGAACTGGACCGCTTTGCCGGTGACCATGGCAACATCGTGCGTCTGACGATCGCTGCCGGCGACGAGTTTGCTTCGAGTGATGCCGAGGTCATGCTGACCAACGTCGTGCTTGTCGCTCCGGACCACAGGAGGTTCCTGGCTGGCGACGCCATCGGCCACATCAACGACGGCTCGGGCGTTGAGCAAATCAATGCCGACAAGCAGGTGGCCAGCGTACGCTACATCAACGTGGCCGGTATGGAGAGCAACGAGCCCTTCGACGGCATGAACATCGTGGTGACCACCTACACCGACGGCACTACGACCACTGCCAAGGTGCTCAGGTAATCCTGAGGCCAGAAAAACAGGCACGGGCAGCCCCTCATGCGCGAGGCGGCTGCCCGTGTTGCACATGTCCCGGTCTGGTGGCTATAGTTGTTCCCAAGGGCACTCAACGCAACTTTTTGTTAAAAGTGGCGATGAATTCGGGGAAAAGGACTATATTTGCATGTTTAAAGCAATAGATAATTAGAAAACTATGATTAAAAGACTTATCATAGCACTTTTCGTGATGTCCGCCATCACGGCATCGGCCCTGGATGTGAATACCACTGCCGGTGGCCTGTCGGGCGCCGTCACGGATTTGAATATCACGACGCTGCGGGTATCGGGCACCATGAACGCCCACGACTTCTACTTCATCTCGGGTAATCTGCACCGCCTCACGGCGCTGGACCTCGGCTCGGTGAAGGTTGAGGGGGTAACGGCCACAGTGCCTTATTACTGGTGCCATAACTTTGAGGCCGACGTGATTCCCGTGTGTGCCTTCAACGACATGGATCTGGAGAGCGTCGTGCTGCCCACCAGTTTGTCGGGAATCGGCAGGGGCGCCTTTGCCAGTTGCAAGCGCCTCACCGCCATCACGCTGCCCGCTACGCTCGACAGCATCGGCAACTATGCGTTTGCCGGCTGTGAGTCGCTGGTGTCTGTCACGCTGCCCGCCCAGGTGGAGCGCGTGGGCGCTGGCGCCTTCATGCGCTGCACGTCACTCACGAGTCTGACTGTGGAGCCGTCGAGCCGCCTGCGTTCCATCGATGCCACTGCCCTGATGGACTGCCCGTCACTCACGACGGTAGCCTTGGGCCCCGCTCTGCAGCAGATGGGCGAACGCGTGTTGGCCGGTACCGGCATCCAGCAACTGGACCAGAGCGGAAACGAGAACCTGAAGGGCATCGGTGACTGGGCCTTCGTGATGACCCCGTTGACTGCCGCCCACCTGCCGTCGAGCCTGACGGACCTGGGTAGCGGTGCCTTCATGAACCTTGGCACCCTGGGCAGCGTGGAGCTCGGGGGCGGTATCGCCCATGTCAGTGACTACACGTTTGCCTCAACGGGCCTCAACTCCCCGATTGACCTGACCGGAGTGGCCACGCTGGGTAATTACGCCATGTATAACGACTCGCAGTTGTCCACCGTGGTGCTGCCCTCCACGCTTACCTACCTGGGTGACCGTTCCATGGCCGGCATGACGGGCCTGACTGCCCTGACCAGCGAGGCCGAGGAAGTGCCTGCGCTGGGCGACAGCGTGTGGGCCGGCGTGAACCAGCAGCAGGTGCCGCTGACGGTTCCCGACGCTGCACTGGAGCAGTACAAGGCGTCGCCGCAATGGCAGGACTTCCTGTACGGCAGCAGCTGGCTCAAGGGTGACGTCAATGCCGACGGCGAGATTACCGTTGCCGACATCAACGTGATTATCGACATCATCCTGGGCCGCAGGTACAATGACGAGACCATGAAGCGTGCCGACGTGAACGGTGACGGCGAGATCACTGTTGCCGACATCAATGTCATCATTGAATTCATCCTGCATCCCAGCAGCGCTGCTCCTGCACGTGACGTGAACACCGGTGACCAGCTGCACCTCAATGATGTGGCCATGCAGCCCGGTGACCAGCGCACGCTCATCGTCACCCTGGACAACGCCAAGAATTACAGCGCCCTGCAGTGCGACATCACGTTGCCCATGGGACTGTCGCTCGTCGAGGTGGCTGCTGCCGCTGGACACGAGGGCATGACCGGCGTGGTTGACGGTGCAACGACGCGTGTAGTGACCTATTCGATGGCCAGACGTGCGTTTGACAACGAGCAGGGCGTGGCACTGGCTGTTACCGTGCGCGCTGATGCCGCACTGGCCGGCGAGAGCGAAATCGTGCTGAGCAACGTAGTCTTGGGTGATGCCGCCGACGGATCGTGGCATGCTGCCGACACCCGTGCCCGCGTGAACAACAGCACGGGCATTGACGACCTTACCGCCACGGCCGACCGCGTGTGGGTTGAGGGCCGCACCCTGTGCATCGACACGCGCAGCGAGGGCACTGCCCATGTGGCAGCCATCAACGGCACCACCCGCGCCATCCGCCTCGACGCCGGCGTGACACGTCAGGCACTGGAGGCCGGCTTCTATGTGGTGACGCTCAACGGCAAGAGCTACAAGATTGCCATCAGGTAACAAGACATCACTGAACGATTACAATTTATACCAATAGATATCAATGGGTAAGAATAAACTCAAGAAATTTGCCGACATGGAGCGCATGGAGTGCGTGTTCCAGTTCCCCTTTGCCGTGGTGACGCAGCAGGGAGGGTGTCCCATGCGCGGCAAGTGGAATGAGCAGTACTTCAAGAACGGCAACCCCATCGTGCTCGAACTGGGGTGCGGCAAGGGAGAATATGCCGTGGGGCTGGCTCAACGCTTCCCCGGCAAGAACTACATCGGCGTGGACATCAAGGGTGCCCGCATGTGGACCGGTGCCAAGCTGGCGACCGAGTTGGGTTTGCCCAACGTGGCCTTTCTGCGCACGAGCATCGAACTGATTGACCGCATGTTTGCCCCCGACGAGGTGTCCGAGATATGGATTACCTTCCCCGACCCGCAGATGAAGAAGGTGAACAAGCGGCTCACCTCCGCACGCTTCCTGGACAACTACCGCCACATCCTGTGTGACGGCGGCCTTGTCCACTTGAAGACCGACAGCCCCTTCCTGTACACCTACACCCATGCCCTGGTCGAGGAGAACCATCTGCCCGTCGAGGCCGACACCGACGACCTGTATGCCAGCGGCCTCGCCGACGACATCCTGGACATCAAGACGCACTACGAGATGCAGTGGCTGCAACGTGGCCTGACCATCAAGTACATCCGTTTTGCTCTGCCTCACGGCGTGGAACTCATCGAGCCCGACATCGAGATCGAACCCGATACTTACCGCAGCTACAACCGCGGCTACATCCAGATGCCCCAGCTGATGTCTGATGAGGACAACGGCGCCCGGCGCTAATCAACGAGACAAATCACAAAATAATCGTAACACTTAAAACCAATAACTTTCAACTAAGTATGACCATTTATCCTAATCTGATACTCGACGCCCTGCGCACCGTGCGCTATCCCGGAACGGGAAAAGACATCGTGGAGATGGGCATGGTGAACGACGACATCCGCATCGACGGCAACCGCGTGAGCCTGTCGCTGACATTTGAAAAACCTACCGACCCCTTCATCAAGAGCGTGGTCAAGGCCGCCGAGGCCGCCATTCTCGCCCATGTGGGCAGTGAAGTGGACATCAAGGGCAATATCGGGGTGAAGACCGCTCAGGACAACCCCGTGCGCAAAATAGAAAAACCCCTGCCCGGCGTGAAGAACATCATCGCCGTGAGCTCGGGAAAGGGCGGTGTGGGCAAGTCCACTATCGCCTGCAATCTGGCAGTGGCCCTCGCCATGCAGGGCTACCGCGTGGGCCTGCTCGATGCCGACATCTTCGGCCCCTCGATGCCCAAGATGTTTGGTGCCGAGGACGAGCAGCTGTACATGCATGAGGTGGATGGCAAGAACCTGATCATCCCCTTGGAGAAGTATGGCGTGAAGATGCTCTCGCTGGGATTCCTGGTGGATAAGGAGAAAGCCATCCTGTGGCGCGGTGCCATGGCCAGCAATGCCCTGCGGCAGCTCATCAACGAGGCCGACTGGGGGGAGTTGGACTACTTTGTCATCGATCTGCCCCCCGGCACCAGCGACATCCACCTGACCTTGGTGCAGACGCTCCCCATCACAGGAGCCATCGTGGTCACCACGCCCCAACAGGTGGCGCTGGCCGACGCCCGCAAGGGCATCAGCATGTTCATGGGTGAGCACGTGGGCGTGCCCGTGCTGGGCATTGTCGAGAACATGTCGTGGTTCACTCCGGCCACCCACCCCGATGAGCAGTACTTCATCTTCGGGCGCGACGGTGGTAAGCAGTTGGCCGAGACGCTGGGCGTGGAGCTGCTGGGACAGATTCCCCTGGTGGCAGGCATCTGCAAGGGCAGTGACGACGGTATGCCCGTGGTGCGTGCCAACGACGTGAGCGGAGCCGCCTTTAAGAAGCTCGCCACGCGCGTGATGGACGCCATCGACCGCCGCAACCAGACCTTGCCTCCCACCGAGGTCGTAGAAACGCATTGATTATGTTTTATCAGCTTTAAGTATATCAACCAAAATCCAATCGATTATGAAAAAGATTATCGCAATGCTGGCTGTAGTGGCAATGCTGCTCCCCAGCTGTGGCTCGGTCCCCATTACTGGCCGCAAACAGTTGAATCTCGTCAGTGACGCTGAGGTGCTGCAGGCAAGCCTCCAGCAATATGCCAGCTTCATGCAGACGGCAACGCTCTCGACGCAGAAGGCCAAGAGCGCCCAGGTAACCCGCGTCGGCCAGCGTATCGCTGCCGCCACCGAGGCCTATCTCAAGTATGCCGGCCTCGAGAGTGAGTTGCAGAATTTCGCATGGGAGTTCAACCTGGTCAAGAGTGATGATATCAATGCCTGGTGTATGCCCGGCGGCAAGATCGTGGTCTATGAGGGCATCATGAACCTTGTCAGCAGTGACGACGAGTTGGCCGTGGTAATCGGCCATGAGGTGGCCCATGCCGTTGCCAAGCACAGCAATGAGCGCATGAGTCAGCAAGTGCTGGCCGAGTATGGCGCCAATGCCATCGGCATCCTGACCAGCGGCAAGAGTGCTGCCACCCAGCAGATTGCCCAGCAGGTATATGGCCTGGGCGCACAGTATGGCGTGATGCAGCCCTTCTCGCGCAAGCACGAGAGCGAGGCCGACAAGATGGGCCTGGTATTAATGACCATCGCTGGCTATAACCCTGATGTCGCCGTGACTTTCTGGCAGAAGATGCAGGCATCCTCGTCCAACAGTGTGCCCGAATTCATGAGTTCGCACCCGAGCCATGAGACGCGCATCAGCGACATCATCAAGTGGCTCCCCGAGGTCAAGAAAACTTACGGTGCCAAGTAAATGAGACATTTGTATCGCATCCTTTTCCTGTCATTGGCGTTATTGCCCTTGACAGGAACGGCACGCACCATAGCCGACTTCTTTGCGAGTGAGCCGGGGACCATTTTCCCCCTGCTCACCCGCACCCATCGGCTGGATATGGTAGACTACTACAACAGTGGCCAGCAGGTCGCCATTGCCAACAATCTGGCAGGCGATAGCCGCTTGTTGGAGCTGGACAGCTGTTACCTCAAGTTGCAGTCCAGTGGCAGCAAGGTGGTGGAGATGCTGATGCGTCAAGTGGGCAAGGACACGGTGATCACGGTCATCGAGACGGTGATGACACCCGTGCCCGACAGCCGCCTCACGCAGTGGAACGTCCATTGGCAGCGATATGTCAGCGACCGCCTGTTCCCGCAACCGGCCATCGACGATTTCATCGTCCGCAAGATGCCGCGCGAACTGCGGGCCGACCTCCAGGATGCGATGATATTCCCGCTCATCAGACTCATCTTCACGGGTAATCGCCACGACACCATCGAGGCGGCTCATGGCCTGGAGCAGTTCCTGGTACCCGATGAGTACAAGCGCTATGCACCTTATCTGAAGCCGACGCTGAACTACCGCTTCAACGGCTTGAGAATCAAACCCGTCAAGTGAAATGGGTGTACCATCGTCACAGCAGCCCCAGGGCATGACACTCAGCGCCTTCAATGCGCGCATCGAGCGCGTCATTGCCGGTGAAGCCATTCTGCAGAACCAGTGGGTCATCGCCGAGACCAGCGACATGCGCCTCAACCGCAGCGGTCACTGCTATCTGGAACTCATCGAGAAGGACAAGCAGGGAGCGACCATCGCGCGCATCAATGCCGCCATCTGGGGCAGCAAGTACTCGCGCATCTACTATGATTTCCTCAACGCCACCGGGCAGGTGCTGGCGACGGGTATGAAGGTGCTGGTCAACGTCACGGCAACCTTCCATGGCCAGTATGGCCTCAAGGTGGTTATCAACGACATCAACCCCGAGTACACCCTGGGCGATATGGCTCGTCAGCGGCAGGAAATCATCAACCGTCTCACCGCCGAGGGCGTCATCGACCTCAACAAGCAGCTGCCATGGCCCCAGGTGCCGCAGCGCATCGCCATCGTGTCGGCCGAGGGCGCGGCTGGCTATGGCGACTTCATGAACCAGTTGACCGGCAACCCCTACGGGCTGCAGTTCTACACCTGCCTGTTCCATGCGGTCATGCAGGGCAACCAGACTGTGCCCACCGTCCTTGCCGCGCTCGACCGCATCAACAGCCACATCGACTTGTTTGACTGTGTGGTCATCATCCGTGGCGGCGGTGCGACATCCGAGCTCAACTCGTTTGACAACTACGACCTGGCGGCCAGCGTGGCCCAGTTCCCCATTCCCGTGATTGTGGGCATCGGGCATGAGCGTGATGTGACAGTGCTCGACTATGTCGCCTCCATGCGTGTCAAGACGCCGACCGCTGCCGCCGAGTGGCTCATCCAGTGTGGTACAACGGCATTGGCCCACTTGGGCACCCTGCAGGATACCATTGTTACCACCGTGCGCGACATCGTCGGTCAGGCAAGGGAGCAACTGGCCCACTACACCAGCCTGATTCCCGCCACTGCGAGCCGCATCATCGACACCAACCGCGTCCGTCTCGACAATCATGCGCGCAACATCCCCTTTGCTGCCAGCAACCTCATTGCTAGCCAGCGCACAAGCCTCGAGCGCGCCATCGAGCGTATCAACGATGCCGTGGCCAGGACCATGCAGCGCGAGCAACAACGGTTGCAGTCGCTGGGCGACAAGGCTGAACTGCTCTCGCCCGAGAATACCCTGCGCCGAGGTTATTCGCTCGTCAGGGTGGGGGACAAGTGCGTCACCACGGTCGAGCAGGTGCAGCCCGGTGATGTCATCACTATCCAGTTTGCCGACGGCACTGCCGACGCCACCGTCAACTGAATGAGATAAAACGAAAAATTTGAATACAAATCATAGCATGATATTATGGAAGAAAACACCCAGATGACCTATACTCAGGCCATTACCGAACTTGAAGAACTCGTGCAGAAGATGCAGGACCCCCAGTGCAGCATCGACAACCTGAGCCAATACACCCAACGCAGCAAGCAACTGCTTGGCATCTGCCGCAGCAAGCTCACTGCCGTTGACGCTCAAGTCAAGCAAATCCTTTCCGACATCCAGCAGCAGGAGTCGTAATGCATGGTATTTGGTTGGAAATCAAAAACAAAGGATAAAGCTTTAGTGGGTTGAATGTGCAGGATAGATAAACTATTCTCTTATCTGTTTGAGCTATTCACCAAAAAATTACTACCTTTGCACCCGCAATGATAGCGAAGGTCGAGCGGAAAACGTGTATTATTGGTTTTCCCAAGCCGCACCCTATCTGAGCTGAAAGCAAACCACGCGCCTGTGGCGAAATTGGTAGACGCGCCAGACTTAGGATCTGGTAACTCCGGTTGTGTAGGTTCGAGTCCTATCAGGCGCACAGAAAGCATAAAAACCCGCTGATTTCAGCGGGTTATACTTTTTTCACACCTTCTCACTATTCCCCTTTTCGGCTTCATCTCCTCTTGTGAACGTGTTTTGCAATACGAATGCTGATTTCATACAGACCATACATGGGAACCGTAACCAAAACCAACGTCAGTAAATCTGGAGGAGTGATAATAGCAGCTATCAAAGCTATCAAAACAACTGCATGACGACGATAGTGTGACATCATCTCATCATCAACAATACCCATTTTTGCAAGGAAGAAGGTCAATACCGGAATTTGGAAAACCACACCCATTAAAAAAGTCAAAGTTGTGAATGTGGAAATATAGGAACTGAGATTTATTTGGTTTACAACGCGTGCGTCAACTTGATAGGTACCTAAGAAACGAAAAGCGAACGGAAACAGTACGTAATAGCTCATTAATACACCAGCAATAAAAAGCACATATATAGCGATGGTGATAATCACACTATGGCGCCGTTCATCCTCATATAAGGCTGGAGCAACAAAGCGAAATAATTCCACAACAATGTATGGCGATGCTCCCAATAATGCCAAATAGATTGAAGTAGTCAGGTGGGTCATAAATTGGCTCGAGAGCTCAGTGTTGATCATGGCCACTTTATATGGGGTAAAATGAAATTGCCAACCAATCATTGCGCACAATTTTTCAATAGTGCGATAAGTAATGAAATCACTATTACTAGGAGCAAAAAGGATGTTGAATGTTGTTTCCTTAAAGCAGAAAATGATTATAGCTAAAGCAATTGTAACTGCTATTATACGAAAAAGCATTTGGCGGAACACTTCAAGGTGACCGCCAAATGTCAATAGTTGTTCCTCATTCTTGTTTTTCTCCATCTTTAGGATTCTCAAGATTATCGTCTGATTCGGAATTCTCAGGGTTGTTTTCAGTGTCAGGATTGACGCCGTTTACTCCTTTTTTGAATTCGCGCACACCCTGCCCTAAGCCTCTCATCATCTCAGGCAGTTTCTTGCCGCCAAAGAGTAGAAGTGCCAATCCTCCAATGAGCAGTAACTCGGTGGTTCCAATCATTGCTAATATCATAATTCTGGTGTTATTAAATAGATTTCACATGTTTCAAAATTAATCTCCCAGTTGCCATCTGGGGCACTTTCCCAGTTGTATTTCTGTGCCATCGTGTCCCACCAGTTTTGGAATTTTGCACTTGTCTCGCCCATGTCCTTGACAAGTCTTTCATACAACTCATCATTATCTGACGTGAGGATTTTAGCCAACTCGTTCAAGCCATTTCGGCGTTCAAACAGCATCTGAATCTCGTTCTTCTCGTCATGTGTTACCTGACCAACTAACTTTTTTGCCATAATTTTTCTTGCATTTTAAAGCCTATTGTTAATAATCTCATCAAAGGGATCTAGATAGTTTATCTCTTCTATCATTTCCCTCTCAGGCAAAAATGTGCCTTTTGACCGCAATGTCAGCATTAAGTCGCGTGAAGTATTGCGTTCCAAATGTGCTATCACACATTGTTCATAACTGGGAGTATTCACCTCAAAAGTTGTCTTGCGATTGAGCCACACGCATCGTCTGCACTGCCATGCGTCACACTTACGGCAGATAGGTGCATGGTCGAGTCGATATAGTTGCTTGTTCTTGATATCAAGTCCTTTTTCAAGGTCACCCACACTATTCTGCTCATCATCATAATAGAAACCAGGACAAATATAGAACTTGCCATTGGAGGCAAGGGTGATTGTTGTGTCGCCTGCGCCGCAGTTGTTCATTTCAGTAAGCATCATGCGATCGGTCAGCAGATTGAGCTGTGGTGAATGCCCTGCTACATACAGCGTTTCAAGCTCCTGACACATCTTAATAAGCAATGCCTTATATTGCCGTCTGTCTTCATCGGTCAAGCGTTCAACATCTGTTATCACAATGTTTAGGCGCTGAACTTTACCCAGCAATGACATTGCTTTATCTTGGTTAGCAAGCAAGAGTGCCCATGTTGTACGAATGACTGTGATAGAATCATTTAACGTGCCATCATTAAAATCCCATCCATCAACAACAATAATATCCGTTTCATCGTCTGCAGAGACCAAAGGCTTGATTTTAGTATGATCGATGGTCTCAATAACATTCTTGTATTCTTGTTGCAGGTCATATTCAGGATAAATGAACTGTATAGTCAAATTCTCTACCATTGCGAAACGAATTGCACGGCGTAAGGTGTCAAGTTCAATTAATTTTGGCTTTTGTTTGCCTACCGCATAGTGGCAAAATGACGTGCTCGTGTCGTCAAGCAAAATCACTAAATACTGTAACATTGGCTTAGCATGTTGTGGGTTTCAGTTCTGGTTTACTCCTCTCAAAGTCTTCTCGCATACCTTCTAATTCCAACTTACGGTAGAGTTTGTTCCAATAGTAGTTATTGGCACGCACGCGAGCCTTGTGCATCAAGCAAATAGCTGTTGCACGCTGATAGACGCTATCGGTCTCTGCAGCATCGTAGTTTTCGCCTTGGCACCAGGCGCAACCGCTGGCCACTTCACAGGTTTTGCACTTATCTGGACTTTGTGTTATACGGTCAAGAGTCAAGAATGGGCGAAGCTTATTTTTGTCAATGCCATCATGCACATTGCCGATTATGATGGGGCGCTTTTCTCTCAACGAATATGCAGCAAAGCGAGTGCATGGATAGAAATTTCCAGCAGCATCCACTGCCAACATCCTGCCAGCACCACACCAGTTTTGGTTTTCCGTTATAGGGTCAAGTGGTTTGCCTATATTCTCGCTAAAGAATGAGCAAGCATAATCTTGATAATAGCCGCCTTCAATAATGGCATCAGCGAGCTGCATTAATTGATCCTCAAATAGTTTATCGTCACTCTCGTTCCAAACGTCCTCAAACACACAATTGATGTTTACTTGATGGATACCCAAGGAATAGAGGTGAAGTACACTTTCTTTGATGTATGGTATATCTGGACTACTGATAGTCACTTTGGTGCCATCGAATGGGAACTGCTGCTGCCATAGAGGGATGTTCTTTACCACATCATCATAGGAGCCTTTTTCTGTTTCTTTGTAAACACGGTTAAGGTCATGTTTACGGCGAGTTCCATCAATAGTAATTCCAATACTCAAGTGATCTCTGTTCTTGCTGATAAACCACTGCACTTTATCGGTATGATAATTGATGCCATTCGTCGAAAATGAAAAACGGTAACTATTAAACCAATGGTGATTTAGCCGAAACATCTCGGTCTTGAGATAATCACAGATTTTGTCAATGAGATCAATCTCCAAGAACGGCTCGCCACCGATAAAGTCCCATATCACGCTTTCCTCTCTAAAGTCATCTTCATGGGCAAGGATGTAATCAATGGCAGCTTTGGCAGTCGGCCAAGACATGCGCTCTTTTTCGTTCTTGCCAACAAGGTAACAGTACTTACATGCCAATTGGCAGTCCTTTGTTACGATGAACGTAATGTTCTTTGCAATGCCAGATTGCCATATTTTGATATTAGAATTAGCCATCATAAAAATTCTGTATTTCTATCCTTTATATCAGTAATTTTCACAATGTCAAAATCAAAATCTTATCGTGTGATTTTGTAAAAAATAGAGACATCTTACTTTCTTATTCGATGAGGTCCTTCTAAAACACTAATTCACTGATAGTAGTATCTATTAATTGAGTTAAAGCCTCATAATGCTTGAAATGATTGCTGAATTATTTGAATACCAATTCTTTAGACTTGCTGCTCATGTTTTTTCGATAGTAATAATATCATTAGTGTCTATTATGACTTCATTAACATCAATTCTAGATTGTGCATCATCCAGATAAAAAGTCTTTATGATTATACTACCATAGGTATTAATACCGTTCATGTAATTCTGATGGAGAATCTCTTTTTCCGTATCGGAAAGAATCATATCCATCATGGGGATAGAAAAGTGTAATTTTCCGTTAGGCAATTTAACTGGCTTAGATAATTCTAAGCCAAGACAGTGTTTAAAGAGTACACATTGTTGAAATATGTACTCTTTGCTAAAATGATTTGCCATAATTTAATTATGCATAAGCTTGCGTTGAACAGCCACCATAACAAGTCCCTTTACAACCACCAACGCAGCCTGCATAGCATGTGTTGCCACATGTATTAAGGCAACCTCCAGAGCAGGTGCCACTGCATGAATTGTTACATGAGCCATAGCAGGTATTAGAACAGCCCCAACTGCATCCTATTTCGTTTTGTGATTCATGGGCATGGCTAATGAAAGGCATCTGACTTAAGGCTATTGCTCCAAGAATTGGGAGGGCGCCTTTCGCCGCATTTTTGAAGAACTGCCTTCGCGATTGGAGCTCTTCGTTTTTCTTCTTTTTATCCATTTAGCTAAATGTTGTGTGCTATTGCGGCCCCAGATTCGCACGGTTTTTAAAAAGAAAGACGTGGGTCGCTGTGCTTATCTGCTTACCCCGTCATCAGGCTCTCGCATTGCCTCCACTCAAAGGTAAGCAACGCAAGTAGCCCACGTCGTGCGATATTACATCACACCCCACGACATCAAGATAGATGTCGTAGGCAGGTATAATACGCCCAACATGAACGTTGCCGTTGCCGTTCCTTCGGGAATGGTTCAAAGTTGCGAAGTTTGAAGACCGAAGATAAACGTCTAAGTAACGTCCTTTTCCATAATGTCTTGACCCCGCCAGCCCCAGCGGGCTAACTGAATCAATGCAAAATTAGTGATTTATTTTGAATACTGCAAGAAGATGCGACATTTTTTTAAGGATTATAAAGATTATTGTCTCCTTTATGTCTATGATTAGTGATGACCCCATAATTGTGTCCCTTATAGAACAAAATGTGAATTGCTACAGAAATATGCCATAGAAAATAGTTGAATTTGATTCTCAAAGGGGGTGCGTACGCTCCCCCTTTTTGCGCCGTTCAACGCCTCATCGGCTTCCTGGAAAGGACTGTCAATCAGGTGTCGTGAGGTTTTTAAAAGTTTTGGGAGGCGCACCGTTCAGTCCTATCAGGCGCACAGAAAACAAAAACCCGCTGAATCCCAGCGGGTTTTGTGCATTAATTTAGGCCCTAAAATCAAACTGTACCTATTATCAAAACGATTTCTTTGATGTGTTTACCATCGGTTTAATTGTTCAATCCTTTATTACCTTTTTAAGGTAACTTGAATGTCACTGGCACAGTGTACCACACGTCGACCACTTTTCCATTTTGGCGGCCAGGAGTAAACTTTGGCAGTGTCTTGCAGACGCGGACAGCCTCCCTGTCAAGGTCCTTATCCACCGAGCGGACAACATGCACCACACTGACTCCGCCGTCCTTCCTCACAACGAACTGCACAATGACTCGTCCCTGGACATGGTTTTTGGCTGCAGTAGGCGGGTATTTAATGTGAGTCTGAATGTACTTCATCAACGCAGCCTCACCGCCGGGAAATTGTGGCATCTGCTCAGCGCTACGGTAGATATCTTCCTTTAGCGTATGCGGCAGAACAATCGGTTCCTTTTGAACTCTATCCGATTTCACAAAGTTATCATTTTTGACACCTTCTTCACCACAGTAGGTGCCCATGAAGAAGATGGCGCCTGAATGTTTCTCGATGATGAGATACACAAAAGGACGCGTGACGTGGAAGTCCACGATTTTAGGGGACTCATCGCCTTTAAGCGCTCTCAGGAGGGTGCGGGCGGCGCCCTCGGTGCCCTCCTCGTTGACCTCAATTTTGGTCTTCTGATCTATCAAAGACACATAGAGGTCCTTTTCGCCCTGGGCCATATTGGGCAATTCGGCCCGTGGAGTGAATACTAGCGGCATACCCATGGCTGAGAGTACATGATTAAGCGTGGTCTCGCTGCTTGTGGAGAACCGTGGTATCAGGATGTCCACATTTTCATCTTTCATCCCATTCAGCTGCCGTTTGAGTCCCTGGGCCGAGAGTCCCTGAATGATGTCAGCAGTAGTTTTTCCCTTGACAGGCAATAGGATATACATACCGAAATCTTTATTGCCGTAGGGCAGGTACAGCATTTGGCACATCTCGTTTTTGCCATAGAGGGTACGTGTCTGGCGATACATCATCTTGTGCTTGACGGCAGTGCCATTCTGCTTCGTGAAGTTCTTGTAGCGGGTCTCCTCGGGGTTGAATATCTCGGTCCATTTGGCCTTGAAGTAGATTGCGTTTAACAGGTACAATACAGCGTCGGGGTCAAGTTGGTCAACGGCAGTGGGTATCATGCCACCGGTGTGTTTGTTGCACCAGTTGTTGATTTTGTCGAGACTGCTTCTTTTAGTGAAATCCAATGCATCGATTTGGGCATCATAGTACTGCCGCATGTCGGCCTTGTATTGCGGGATGAGACTGATGCCCATTGCCGAGTTCACGTCAATGCAGTTGGCAAGCTGTAACGTAACCTTGGAGTCGGCTCGCGATACCTTGTGAATCATCGTCTTAAAGTACTCGTTAATCTGCTGTGCTGACCC
>JAEEGI010003078.1_pt1 | contig 40020 bp, 35 predicted proteins | sample 8958751 | NCBI WGS metagenome assembly JAEEGI01 (sample SAMN16246545, study PRJNA631951) | gut metagenome | biome: gut microbiome; feature: rumen; material: KS-attached | host: Bos | place: Iran: Karaj | collected 2018-10 | reverse complement strand
GTGGTAAGACATACCTTGTTAAGACTCTTGCCAAGCTTCTTGATGTGCCTCTTGCTATAGCAGATGCTACATCTCTTACTGAGGCTGGATATATCGGAGATGATATTGAGAGCGTAGTAAGTAAGCTTCTTGCAGCTGCTGGCAATGATGTTGAGAAGACAGAACACGGTATTATCTTTATTGATGAGATAGATAAGATTGCCAAAAAGAAAAATACAACTTCAAGAGATGTAAGTGGAGAATCGGTTCAGCAGGGAATGCTCAAGCTTCTCGAGGGCTCAAATGTAGAAGTTCCTGTTGGAGCTGGCAGCAAAAATGCCATGGTTCCACTTGCTACAGTTAATACCAGAAATATTCTCTTTATCTGTGGAGGAGCTTTCCCAGACCTGGAGGAGATCATTACTCAGAGACTTAACAAGCAGACATCAATAGGTTTTGATGCTGATCTCAAGGATAAATACGAAGATGATCCTAACCTTCTGACAAATGTTACTGTTGAGGATCTCAAGAAATTTGGAATGATTCCCGAGTTCCTTGGACGTCTCCCTATTATCTGTTCACTTCAGGCTCTCACCAAAGAGATGCTGGTACAGATATTAAAAGAGCCTAAGAATGCGATACTTAAGCAGTATCAGAAGCTCCTTGCCCTTGATGAAGTAGATCTTCAGTTTGATGACACAGCCCTTGAGGCTATTGCAGAGAAGGCATTGGAAAAAGATACTGGTGCAAGAGCCCTTCGTGCTATCATCGAGGAATTTATGCTTGATATCATGTACGAGATTCCTAAGGATGAGAACATAGGAAAGGTTACTATTACAAGAGACTATATAGAAGGTAAGGCTTCACCTCTTATTGAGATCAGAGGAGATATAGTTCAGCCCAAACTCCCACAGCTTAACATTGAACAGGCTACTAATGCCTGAATTAAAAATCCCACAGCGTTTGCTGTGGGATTTTTAATTAATCATTATTTGTAATTCAGGCGAAAGTAATTCTTGTGCCAGCCTTGCCCTTGAGAGCATCCTCAACTGTGCTAAGAGAAGTAATGACAACTTCGCCGTCGTGATTGGATTCAAGGAATTCGATTGCTGCTTCAATCTTGGGAAGCATATCTGTTTCGCCGAATTCTCCGGCTTCTATGAAGGCTTTTGCATCTGCTACTGTCATCTTGGAAATCTCTTCCTGTTCTTCCTTCTGGAAGTTCTTGTAAACATAAGGAACAGATGTAAGGATGATGAGCTTGTCAGACTTAAGATCTGCTGCGAGCTTACCAGCAATAGCATCCTTCTCAATTACTGCGGAAGCACCCTTAAGTACATGGCCTTGCTGGATTACAGGAATACCACCACCGCCGCAGGCAATTACGATCTGACCTGCATCTACAAGTGCTCTGATTGCGTCTATTTCAACTATATCTATTGGCTTGGGAGCTGCGATTATACGTCTGTAGCCCTTGCCTGGATCCTCTTTTACAAAGTTTCCTTTTTTAACTTCATTATCGGCATCTTCCTTGGACATGTATCTGCCGATTGCCTTGGTAGGTGCATAGAAGGCCTCATCATAAGGATCAACTGTAACCTGTGTGAGGATTGTGCTGACCGCCTTGGAAATACCTCTGCCTGTGAGCTCTGCCTTCAGGGAATTCTGAATATCATATCCAACATAGCCCTGACTCATTGCACTGCATACGCACATAGGAGCTGCTGTGTAATCGATATACATTCTATGAAGCTCAGTCATAGCCTTGTGTATCATGCTGACCTGTGGCCCGTTACTGTGTGTGATTGTAAGTAGATATCCGGCTTCTACAAGATCTGCAAGAGCCTTGGCTGCGACTTTGGTTGCTGTAAGCTGCTCGGAGGTTGTAACACCGAGAGCGTCATGACCTAGAGAAACTACTGCTTTAATGTTATCCATAATGTCTCCATTTCCGCGTGTTTTCTTATGAAAAATTTAAGTACATTGTACAAAATTAATAACCACTTTACAATAATAAACAATTTGTAGTAGTATAGGTTTTCGTTGGCTACTAAATAATATATTTATGAATTTTTAGTCGTTAAGGTGAATATAATGTCTAAGACTAGTAATATCAAGGATTTGACTGTTGGAGATCCCATGAAGCTCATTATGGGCTTTGCAATGTCACTCTTTTGGGGCATGCTTTTCCAGCAGCTTTATAACATAATAGACACAGCTATCGTATCCTGGACTCTTGGTAAGGAAGCCTATTCTGGTATGGGTTCTACAGGAGCTGTTAACTTCCTTATAATGGGCTTTTGCATGGGAGTCTGCAACGGCTTTGCTATTCCCATAGCTCAGAGATTTGGAGCAAGAGACTACAAGAGCATGCGTAAGTTCTTTACCCATGCCATTATTCTGTGCTCTATCTTTGCTGTAGTAATGACATTTTTAGTAAGTATATTCTGCAGACAGATTCTTGTGACAATGAGAACACCTGATTCTATTCTGGAATATGCTTACAGATATATAATCGTTATTTTCCTGGGTATCCCGGCAACTTATATGTATAACCTTCTGTCGGCTACCATAAGAGCGCTGGGAGACAGTAAGCACCCTGTTCAGTACCTTATTATCGGTTCTGTAGTGAACATTGGTCTTGATCTTGTGTTTATCATGGTATTCCACTGGGGAATACTAGGAGCGGCTTTTGCCACTGTAGTATCTCAGCTTGTAGCTGGAAGCTTATGCCTTGCATACATTATCAGAAAGATTGATATCCTTAAGCTTGGCAAAGTGGATTGGGAGCTGGACAGATCTCATTTTGTGATCCTGCTTAACATGGGTGTTCCAATGGGACTTCAGTATTCAATTACAGCTATTGGCAGTGTTATTTTGCAGACAGCTATCAATGGCCTTGGAGAGGATGCTGTTACTGCTGTTACAACAGCCAGCAAGGTCGGAATGTTCTTCTGTATCCCGTTTGATGCCCTTGGTTCAACTATGGCAACCTACGGCGGTCAGAATGTGGGAGCCAAGAAGCTTGATCATCTGACATTAGGACTTCATGCTGCAGTTAAGATTGGAAGTATTTATTCAGTAATAGCTTTTGTGGTTCTGGCTTTCTTTGGCAGGAACTTTGCAATGATATTCCTTGATGCAAGCGAAGTAACATGCCTTGATAATGCGCATCTTTTCCTGATATACAACAGCCTTTTCTATATTCCACTGGCTCTTGTTAATATCGTAAGATTCCTTATTCAGGGTATGGGATATTCATTATTTGCAGTACTTGCGGGTGTGATGGAGATGATTGGAAGAACGCTTATGGCGATGTTCCTCGTTCCACAGATAGGATTTACCGCAATCTGCCTCGCCAGCCCAGTGGCATGGATATTGGCAGATGCGTTTCTCATCCCGGCATTTATAATAGTTAGAAATAAACTTCAGAGAATATTTAATGGTCAGGTCGAAGTGTATTAAAGCTTATTCAGAGCGTTGTTGATGTTCTGAGATAGACTTGGATCAAGATCGGGATTGATCTTGGTAATTCGCCTGTCATAGGTCATGAGACCATTTACTTCTTCCTCTACGTCACTTAGCTGTGTATATACAGCGCCGGCAAGACCTTCAGTGATGAGAGGCTTGATTGAACCATTCATAAGATTGTAGTATGCGACACCCAGTTGATCCAGGGTGTCGTATTTTTTATAGCCGTACACTCTGTCAACACTGCTGTGTCCATCAATATGGAGTGTAAATCCGCCATATTCAGAAATGACAAAGGCTCTGCCATTTGGATCTCGCTCAACAGTAAGTGGTCTGAAATAGTTGTGAACACTTCTGAAATCGCCGCTTCCTTCATCAAACCATCCGCTGGCCTGATCGATAGGCCTTGTATCATCCAGCTCTCTTGCCGTTATTGTGGCACTTGCAGCGTTGAACTGACCCCAGCCCTCGTTGAACAGTACCCAGGTTGCGATACTTGGGACGTTATAGAGGTATCTGATGGTGTTCTGCATCTCTTTTAGCCATTCCTTACGTCCTTCTGCAGAACTTCTGGAGAAGGCCTTGTAGGTAGTAGGGCCATCTGGCATTCTTCCAAACATCTTAGGGAAAAGAGTTGGCAGATATGAAACCACTGGCTTGGCGTAGGAGGAACCTCCGCTTACCATATCCTGCCATACTATCATTCCGAGTCTGTCGCAGTGATAGTACCATCTGGCAGCTTCTACTTTGATATGCTTTCTGAGCATATTGAAATGAAGCCTTTTCATTTCCTTAATGTCGAATATAAGCGCTTCATCTGAAGGTGCAGTATAAAGACCATCTGGCCAATAGCCCTGGTCCAGAACACCCATCAAAAAGTATGGAGCGTGGTTTAAGCAAAAGCGGTTTATGCCAGCTGTATCTTTTTCTATGGAGTAATAACGCATGGCAAAATATGAATCCACATGGTCTTCCTCAGTGCTGATCTGAAGAGGATATAAGTATGGATCCTCAGGACTCCACAGATGTGGATTGTCCAAAGTAAAAGTAAAGTGATAATAGCTTGGCGTAATTGCAGAGTGATCCTCGCCTATGCTGGGATAGGTGTCTGAGGAAAAAGAGAAATCTCCGGTAAAAGCTGTATCGTAGGAATCAGAGGAGGATGGAGATTTGACCATCTCTCTGCCCGGAATCTTGACAGTTACTTTGCTTGGTTTGTTGGTAGAAACCTCGATTGAAACTGTCTTAAGATCTGATTCAGGTCTTATGCGAAGCTCTCTGATATAGGTATCAGGCACCTCTTCAATCCAGACTGTCTGCCAGATTCCGCTCTGGGCAGTGTAATACATTCCGCCTCGCTTAAGAGTCTGCTTGCCCCTGCTGTGATAGGAAGAGTCGCTGGTATCAGTAACCTTAACTGTCAGCAGATTCCCACTGGTAGTAAGTCTGTCAGGGACGTAGGTCAGATATTCAGTTATATCCAGAGTAAATGGAAGATAACCACCGCTATGTGAACCCACAAGTGTTGAATTGATGTATATTTCAGCAAACTGATCTACTGCTCCAAAATGGAGAAGAAATCTTGAATTAGCCTTTTTTCTTGCAAGTGTTGGAAGAGTCTTTTTGTACCAGAGGAACTGGTAGGGCTCAAGACGTCTCTCGACGCCGGATAGAATTGATTCAGGAGAGAATGGCACGAGAATGTGACCATCCATCTGTGAAGGGATACTACCACCTGTTTCCTGTGGTACAATGCAATACTCCCAGTCACCATTTAAGTTGATATAGCTGTTTCTCTGAAACTGAGGGCGGGGATATTCCTTGAGAACATTGGATTTATCAAGGTTCTCTCCCCAGATAGTATAGAGTTTGTTTAATACATCGTCCTCGTGTGGCTTATCGATTGCACGGATTGCATCAATTAAGTCCATACTCATCCTCCTCACTGGTAGTGGTATTTCCTGCATCAGAGATAAGTTTCTGGTAAAAGACTGCTACGCTGGCATATCTGTACACACTGATCCATAAAAGAGGAACGAACAGTGTGATGATACCAAAGATATAAAGTGGTACAAAGCTAAGCTCTAATAAAAAGAGTTTGAGCTTTTTGCCTTTCATAAGTCGACGGCTGGTAGCTAGAAGAACTTTGGCTGATCTGTCAGGAAAATCATGGAGAAGGAAAAATGCCTGTGAATAAACCAAAGATATATAAATGTTGATAATGATACCAACTATCAAAACGATAATGTTCGTAAGATAAAGGTCTATTGAAGAAGACTGGTTAGCAAAGAACAGGATCAGTGATGATGGCAGAGTTACGACAAAATTGGCAATAACAAAAACTGACTGGATAACTACTGCCTTCTCCGGATGCTGCTTAAGCCCAAAGAAAATATCAGATGCTGAAATGGTCTGTGAATAAACCAGATTCATATAAAGGTATGCCTTACCAGATGAAAGGATACCAAGTAGAATACTCACTATTAAAGAGATAAGCTGATTGATTACAAAAATGATGATACTACCAGAGGAAGCCACAGTGGTAATACCAGAGATAAGTACCTGTATGACAAAAATAAGAATGTTCGCGAAAATAAGAGTTCCGTATCTGTCCAGAGCTCTCTCTTTGGCGATAGCCTTAAGCTGTGCTGTAGATATTGTTGACATTTATGCTCCCCCGACAACCTCCTTTAGCCTGCCAGATCGATATTGGCGCCCAAAAGTCCCTGCTTGTCCATATCTTTGCGGGATTTCTGGTAAGGGTTATCTTCGTTACTGTATTTGATCTTGGTTGCGGTCTCCCCACCGCTGACATAAACGCGTCCACACTCGGGACACACTGCTGTCTTTATGGAAACAGATGCCTGTAAAACCTTGCCATTATTCATGGCCGCATCCTTATAAGCATTACTCACATGTTCAGCCTCATGCCCGCGAACTCTTGCGCCTGCGGACTGAGGACTTATATGCTGTGCCGTCTTGAAAGAAACCATCTCATCTGAACCATCCTGATATTTGCGGTTCTTGCAGGTTTCGCACTCTGCAGGAGATGATTTTTTGCCAGGAGCCGTAGTAGTTGATTCATTAGGGTTGAGTATAGGCTTGGCTTCCTGTGCTGGCGCGCGGTTAGAGATTCCTAATCCGGAATAGGCACCATATCCACTTCCGATTGCACCTATCATACTCATGGGCACCTCTTTCTACGGAAAAGAGAAAGCGAATTACTGAGCCTGCAATTCTACACCTAACTCTTTGAGCATATCGTCCATGCTCTCTCCGTAATACTGCTCCGAAAACTGATTGAGTTGCTGACGATATGTAGGATCTGTAACAAGATTATAGATACTTGAAATCAGAACTGCATATCCTAAAACAACTCCAATACTGCCATAAAATATTCCCTTTTTGGCCTGTGGAAGCAATCTCTGTGCTGTTCCTTTGGAAAGGATGGCCATCACTATTGCTATTCCACCAAGGATGATTCCCGTGTACATAAAGAAACAAAAGGGAATGGAAATAAGCCCTAATACAAGGCTCAGGGTTGCTAAGTTAACATGCTTATCAAGCTCATTGTGAGCTTTGTTGTAATTGTAGTTATTGTAAAAGTACTGATTGTCCCCGTCACCCATCAAAACTGTTCCTCTCAAACATAGGTTCTTACTATAGATTCTACAATAAATGTGCCTTTTTTACAACGATTTGGGGCTTCCCCTAAGTCTTGAAAACAGTGCAAAAGGCTTGGTATAATATGGGGTGTACGCTGTTCATGAAAAATTAATTGAAAATTAGTATTATTTTTCGAGAACAGAAGATAATGACTTATAGTTTTAGCGAGGAAAACATGGATATTGTATTAAAGATCAAAGAAGAACTTAACGTTGAAAAGTGGCAGGTTGAGGCAGCAGTCAAGCTGATCGATGAGGGTAACACTATTCCTTTCATCTCCAGATACCGTAAGGAAGTTACTGGTTCTCTTAACGATGAACAGCTTCGTAACCTTGATGAGAGACTCAAGTATCTGCGCAGCCTTGAGGAGAGACGTGAGCAGGTTCTTGCATCTATCGAAGAACAGGGCAAGATGACTGATGAACTTAAGGCCAAGATCATTGCTGCTGAGACAATGGTTGCTATCGAGGATCTTTATCTTCCATATAGACCAAAGAGAAAGACAAGAGCCAGCATTGCAAGAGAGAAGGGACTTGAAGGTCTTGCAGAGATTCTTTTGGCACAGGAGACTACAAAGCCTCTCGCAGAGGAGGCAGCAGCCTTCGTTGATGAGGAGAAGGGTGTAAACGATGCTGCAGAAGCTCTTCAGGGTGCTATGGATATCATTGCTGAGGATGTTTCAGATAACGCAGATTTCAGAACATATATCAGAGAAGCTACTATGGAGCAGGGTATCCTGACCAGTAAGGCCAAGGATGAGAAGGCTCAGAGTGTATACGAGATGTACTATGGCTATGAAGAGCCAATCAAGAAGGTTCTCGGACACAGAGTACTTGCTCTTAACAGAGGAGAGGCAGAGAAGTTCCTCGTGGTTAAGATCGAGGCTCCAGAGGAGCAGATTTTACAGTTCCTCAACAAGAAGATGATCAAAAACGACAATCCTATTACTACTCCTGTTATCGAGGAGATTAATCAGGATGCTTACGAAAGACTCATAGCTCCAGCTATCGAGCGTGACATTAGAAATGAGCTTACAGAGAAGGCAGAGGACGGCGCTATTTCAGTATTTGGCAAGAACTTAACTCAGCTTCTCATGGCACCTCCAATTGCAGGTAAGACTGTTCTTGGATGGGACCCAGCTTTTAGAACAGGTTGTAAGCTTGCTATCGTGGATGCTACAGGTAAGGTACTTGATACCAAGGTTATTTATCCTACAGCTCCTCAGAACAAGGTTGAGGAGTCCAAGGTAGAGCTCAAGAAACTTATTGATAAATACGATGTTGATCTTATTTCAGTTGGTAACGGAACAGCATCCCGTGAGTCAGAGCAGGTAATCGTAGAGCTTATCAAAGAGCTTGATAAACCTGTTCAGTACGTTATTGTTAACGAGGCTGGTGCTTCTGTATATTCAGCAAGTAAGCTTGCTACAGAAGAATTCCCTCAGTTTGATGTGGGACAGAGAAGTGCAGCTTCTATCGCAAGAAGACTTCAGGATCCTCTTGCAGAGCTGGTTAAGATTGATCCTAAGTCAATCGGTGTTGGTCAGTATCAGCACGATATGAACCAGAAGAAGCTCGGTGAGACCCTTGAGGGTGTTGTAGAAGATTGTGTTAACAAGGTTGGTGTTGATCTTAATACTGCATCTGCACCACTTCTTCAGTATATTTCTGGTATCAGTAAGGTTATTGCCAAGAATATCGTAGATTACAGAGAAGAGAACGGTAAGTTTAAGAGTAGAGCAGAGCTCCTTAATGTACCTAAGCTCGGACCTAAGGCTTATGAGCAGTGCGCAGGATTCCTTAGAATTGCTGACGGTGAGAATCCTCTTGATGCTACAAGCGTACATCCAGAGTCTTATGAAGCAACTCTTAAGCTCATGGACAAGCTTGGAATTACTTTTGATGATGTTCGCGCAGCTCAGAAGAATGCAGCTAAGGCTGCTCTTGAGAAGCCAGTAGCGCAGAAGGAAGAGAAGCCACGTCCACAGAAGAAGCCTAAGCAGGTAGTAATCCGCAATACCAGCACAGCTATGGGAGCAGCCCTTGCAGCAGCTCTTGCAGGTAGCAATCTTGCAGTAGTTGATGATAACAAGGCTGATTCTAACAAGAAGTCAGAGAGCAAAGCTACTGAGACAGCAGCTTCTACATCAGTAGGAAGCCTTTCCAAGAAGGTTACAGAGGCTGAGAAGAAAAAGCTTTCAGAGGAGCTTGGAATTGGTGAGATCACTCTTTCTGATATCCTCAGCGAGCTTGAGAAGCCTTCAAGAGACCCTCGTGAGAACATGCCAGCTCCTATCCTCAGAAGCGATGTCCTTGATATGAAGGACCTTAAGCCAGGAATGATCCTTAAGGGCACAGTTAGAAACGTTATCGACTTTGGTTGTTTCGTAGATATAGGTGTTCATCAGGACGGACTTGTACATATTTCTCACATCACTGACAAGTTCATCAAGCACCCTCTTGAGGCTGTAAGCGTAGGAGATATCGTTGATGTTCAGGTTCTTGATGTTGAGCTTGATAAAAAGAGAATTGCTCTTACAATGAAGCTCGGAGATCCTGCCAAGGTAGCAGCAGAGGCAGCAGCTAAGGCAGCTACTCGTCCAGCACCTAAGGCAGAGACTTCTGATAAGAAGGTAGCGCCTAAGAAGACATCAGTTGTAGCTCAGGTTGCAGAGGCAGCAGGAGTAACTAAGAAGCCAGCAGCACCTAAAAAAGTAGCTCCTAAAAAGGAAGCAGTAGCTAAGCCAGCTGAGAAGCCCGCAGAAAAGCCTGCAGCAGCTTCAGCTGAGCCAGTTAAGAAGTTCAAGAAAAAGGGCATTGTTATTTTTAAGGGTAATGCCAACGAGTAATTATTGATAATAGAAATGCGCTATGGAGTATCCATAGCGCATTTTTTAACATTGTGAATATAAAGATGAGAACAGGTGACCTTTAATAATATAAATGTCAGAAGGGTCATCTTTTCTTATTGCCATGTAGTCGCCGATATCTCCGGCGTAGTAGTTTTCTTCATCCCAGGAGGTGAACAGCTTAACCTTCTTTTTGAGAGGGAAAGCGTAGATCATTGAAGAATCCTTACTTCTTACTGTCTTGGCATAGGACGGAACAAGTCTTTTGACTCCTGAGGAAAGATCTGTAACCTTAGGAGTATACTCAAACTCTTTTTCATAGTGATCAGAAACAAGTTCATAGGTCTTTTTGAGCTTGGCTTCTGAAATAGGATATATCTCACCAAGAGTTCCGATCATCAGATAATCACCGCTGCCAATTCTGACGCTGATGTCACCTTCGAGAGCTCTTATAGATACATTAGTTCCCTGAGGAAATACATCGGATAGCTTCACACATCCAATTTCCACTGGTTGTTTCAGATAAAGGTTCAGACCTTCTGTTGAAAGGTTGGCCTTGGAAGCATACATAATGTCATATTCTTCAAAGTAGCTTTTCATGCGGCTGTGCAAAATGGAAGATGCAGATCTGTCCAGCTTCTCAGGACGCATTGATCCGCCGGCCTTGTATCTATGACCGCCGCCACCGCCGTAGCCTTCCGCAAGGTGGGCAGCAAGCTCATCTGCGTGTACTTCCTTGGTACAACTGCGGACTGAGAATTTGATCTCGTTTGCACTTACATAATAAGCAAGGCATACATCTACTCCGGCTGTTTCGAGAGAAAAGTCACTTATTACGCCGAGGATATTTGGATCGCAGGGCTCAGCCTCAAGAATAAGATAGTGGTTATTCTCAAAATACTCATAGGAGAGAATAGCTTTGCCGGTTATGACAAATTCTCCAAGAGAAATATTAGAATTACTCATTTGTGTTATCAGGCTGTGATTGATATTAAGGCTATCAAGCATGTCTCTGTCCAGAGGGTGTGAAACCTCTGAGAGCTTGTTTGTGTCAGTAAAAAGGCCGTAGTACAGCGCTGTAGATAGATGAATGTTGTCATCAACGCTGATTCCTTCAGAATCTATCATATCCCAAACAATAGTTGAACAGCTTCCGATGTTGCTGCGAACTTCGGAGAGCTCTGGCAGAGCTACTGTTTTCTGATGATGATCTATGATTGCGATGTTCTGAGCGTTGGTAGTAGATACGTTTCTCTGACCATACTGGCAGTCTACTGTTAACAGAAGCTCAGGTGTTTCATCAAAATCTGGAGCATATGTTACGGGAATATTCAGCTCTTTTACCATGATCAGAAGGTTGCTCTTCTGGAGCTCGTTTCTGCCTCTATAGATAAAACGTGGCTCTTTTCCCTGTTTCTTAAAATACCAATAAAGACCATAGCCGGAAGCAAGTGCATCGGCATCCGGGTTGTCGTGGCATTGAATAACAATGTCATCATAAATTAGTAAATCTTTTAACTGCATGGTGAACCTCAGATATAAAATAATACACATTAAACCACGAAAGATAGATAATTGCAATGGATTTAGCATCATTCTACATGTTGAGAGCAATGAGTGAAATGACAACTAGTTATGGTAGTGAGATAATTGAGGAAACTTAAAGCTTATAAATATTAGAGGAGATATGAAATGACACCTGACAGATTAGAGGCAGAGGGAAGATACGATTCATTTGATAATGGCAGGGTACTGTTTAATAAAAAGAAAAACAGACTTCCAGCAATGGGCTGGAATAGCTGGAATGCTTTTGGAAGTGGTAATACTGAGGAGCTTACCAAGGCTATGGCTGATAAGTTTGTGGAGCTTGGTCTTGATAAGCAGGGCTATAAATATATTATTCTGGACGATGGCTGCTACAAGGACCACCGCGTAGATGGCAGACTTTCCAATGAAGAAGTTAAGTTCCCAAGCGGATTCAGAGCTCTTTCTGATTATATTCATTCAAAAGGGCTTAAATTTGGCATGTACAATGATATAGGAACTAATCTGTGTGCAGGCGCAGAGGTTGGAACCTGTGGCCACGAAGCTGAGGATGCAGAGAACTACCTGGAGTGGGGCGTTGATTTCCTCAAGGTAGATAACTGCTATTATCTGTTTGATAATGCTACATTTTCTAATCCGGAAAATGCCAGATATACATATGCTCCAGCCATTTCAGGAGCAAGGCTTTCTGGTCAGGGTGAGACTTTTGAGTTTGCTGTTGGCAAGAACATCGAGACAACAGGAAGCGGCATCAAGACAACTGAAATAGATGGAAAGCTCTATTTTACAAATATCGGAACCTTCGACGGAACAGGTCCTGAGAATTCTCCTGTTGGCCTTCAGAGCGGAGAGCTTCGCATCGAGGCTGATATAACCAAGGCTGGTGAGTACACCTTAAGTGTTGATCACAGAAATGGCAAGGAACCTGAGATTGGCAGTTGGCTTCAGGTTGCAGTAGAACAGGCTGGAGAAACCAGCTATGTTTATGATGATTTCCTTGAGGAGAATTCAGAGATTTCTTTTACCCTTTCAGAGGGAAAGTGCGTAATTCGTCTTATGAACCATCGCCGTCAGGAGAACACTCTTAACTCCTATGCCAGGCTGTTAAAAGAGCTTAATAGAATCGCTCCTGATAACGAAATAATCTACTCAGCTTGTGAATGGGGCAAGACACAGCCTCAGAACTGGGCATACAAGGTGTGTGATTCCTGGAGAATACTCAATGACATTACCTTCAGAGTTGGACGAGATGGAGATCCCGGCGTTGGAACCTGGACTGGAGATTATACCACAAGCGTGGCAACTCAGTATAGCAAGGCTGTCATCATGGATGAGTTTGCAGGCCTTGATAAGGGCTGGAATGACCCAGACATGATGATGATCGGAATGAATGGCCTTAACACTGTTCAGAACAAGACTCACATGACAATGTGGAGTATGATGAATTCTCCTCTTATGCTGGGACTTGATCTTAGAAGAGTTGAAAAGGGCGATGAGCTCTACAATATCATTGCCAATAAGGATGTGATCGCGCTTGATCAGGATGCGCTTGGACTTCAGGCTAAGCGTGTGTACTGTAGCCTTGCTAAGGAAGATCCGGACAAGGAATATATCCGCGATATTAACCGAGTTGATATCCTATGTAAACCTCTTACAGGCAACAGATTTGCCCTTAGCTTCATAAATGTAAGTGAAGAGGATAAGGATGAAACTTATTCAGTCAAGCTCTGCGACCTTAAGAAAGCGCTTGGAGACTGGATCTATAAGTGCGATAAGTATCAGGTTAAAGACTTATGGACAGGCGAGATTACAGAGAACACTACTGGAGTCTTTGAAGTTAAGGGGCTTAAGGCCTGTGATAACGTTACACTTGAGATTTCTCCTGTAATGTAAAAGCAGTGTGAAAGGTAATACATGACAGAAAAAGAGTTTTTTGATCTTCTGATAGAAAGATATTCTGAGGTATATGAGGGAGATCTGCAGGTGGATAATCTGGGGTATTATCTGGAATATTTTCTTGATAAATACCCTGAGGAAAACCTGTCACTGCAAATAACCAAAAAAGTTGCTGCCAGGATCCTCCATGAATTTATGGTAAACGTCCTGAAATGGGAAGATGTCGAGTGGGGAGAAGCTGGGAAGCTACGAGATATCTATGATTGCAGAGTTTGTTCCAATGCCATTGCACAAGTTTATACAAGGGGTATAATAGGTGAGGCTGAGCCTTTAGTGTTTGGCCTTGATCATGTTATTTCAGAAAAAGAGGGAACAGACATTGTTTACAGATTTTTTCAAAAAGCTTAAATCAGACCCAGTGCTGTATATAGCATGGATACTGGCATTTATATCAGCATTTTTTGTAAGACCAGATTCTGATTATCTTGGCTATATAGATTTCAGATCCCTTGGAATATTGTGGGGGCTTATGGTCATCATTCAGGGACTTAAGGAGAACTCAGTATTCGAGAAGATAGGACAGCTCCTTATGGGCAAGGCATCCAAAGCCTGGCAGCTTGCTGCAGCGCTTATCTTTATGTGCTTTTTCGGCAGCATGCTCATCACTAATGATGTGGCGCTTATCACCTTTGTTCCCTTTGGAATGCTGGTACTCAAGGGCTGCAAAAGAGAAGACATGATGATTCCTGTTATCGTCTTCCAGACTATAGCAGCTAACCTTGGAAGTATGGCTACACCTGTTGGTAACCCTCAGAACCTCTATTTATACGGCATCACACAGATGTCCATCGGGGATTTTGTGCTCTGTATGCTTCCATTTACAGCGGCAGCAGCAGTTATGCTTGTCCTGTGCATTTTTCTTTTGCCGGGTAAGGGCGCAGATGTTGTCATGGACTCAGAATACAATATAGTTAAGTCCTTTGGTAGTATGAGACAGATTGTGATCTATGCAGTTCTTTTTGTAATCGCTATCTTGTCCGTACTCAGAGTTATTCCATGGTATGTGATGGCTATTATAGTTCTGGTGATTGTGGCCGGAATGGATTTTAAGATACTCCTTAGAGCAGATTACATGCTGCTTTTGACCTTTATCGGATTCTTTATTTTCACTGGAAACATGGCCAGAATTGATTCGGTAAAAGAATTCCTGGGCTCCGTGACATCTGGAAGAGAGTTTATGGTAGCAGTCATCGCCAGCCAGTTTATCAGTAATGTTCCAGCAACTTTGATGCTGTCAGGATTTACAGCAAATTACAAAGAGCTCCTTGTGGGAGTTAACGCTGGCGGTCTTGGAACGCTTATTGCATCAATGGCGAGCCTTATTTCCTTTAAGTTCTTTTCTGCAACATATAAAGAACGCCAGACGGCCTACATTGTGTATTTCGCTGTGGCCAATCTGGCATTCCTTGCTGTATTTATTATGCTGCACTTCATTATCTGAAATGTCTATTTGTTGCCTTCGTTATAAGCGAGGGCGAATTCCAAGCTCCTGGTGCATTCGGCGTTTGTTCTCATACATTCGCTGATCTGCCAGGAGATATACTTCATGAGAGTTATTCTCCACACATTCATGTCTGAAAGCAAAGCCCGTGGATACGCTTCTCTTGTATTCTGGATAGAGTGCGTTCATAACATTAAGGGCACTGTTCATTCTTCCAATCAGTCCGTCTATATCCCGAAGAGCTGCATCGCGCAGTACAACCAGGAATTCATCGCCACCTATTCTGGCATAGAAATCATCTTCTTCGAATGTATTAGACAAAACCTTGGCAAATTCTTTGATATATCTGTCTCCTGCAGGATGTCCGAATTTGTCATTTACATCTTTTAGGCCATTTAAGTCGATACTCATGATGCAGTAATCATCAGAAGCACTGTTTAGTTCTTCCATGAGCTTGTCGGCCTTGGATCTGTTTGCAAGATTGGTAAGACCATCTGCATATGCCAGGTGAGAGAGGGATATGTTTTCTTGTCTCTTGGCATAGGTAGCAGTGATGTAAACCAGGTAAGTTGCAAGCTGACAAATTGCAAAGACTAGGCAGGCTACGGAAATAACAGCTTTATTGAATATTTCATTTGTTTTGATGTTATTGACCTCGAGCACATATATTATCAGATGGATGAAATGGCCAGTGGCAAAAGAAAGTAGTCCGAAGAGCTGTATTACAGTTGATGCCGGGGCTTCTTTTATGTGCTTATTAGTCACTACTGCGTAATATAGCAGCACCGTAAATCCGAGAATGGCCACGATGTGGTACATAGGGAGGGTGACCCTAAGGTGTATGTTAAAGATATAATGAAGCAGGTACTGTAGCGTAGGTACAGAGATGCTTACCACCATAATAGCCCGATAAATTCTGTCTTTCTGGAGATCCTTGATATAATACAGCAGCCAATAGCAATAAGGGACTACCAGATACATAGTGAAATATTCTACCTCGGATTCTCTTTCTGTATAGATAAAGGCTGAAAGGACATTGTAGTAAGATAATAACCATGCTGCCAGATTCATGCAGAATAGGGATCCAACAAGAAGGCTCTTTACTTCTGGCACGAAGTTGACAAATATCATAGCTATGCACAGGAATGTGAGACCAAAGACAAACATAAACATGCCAGTAGCTATGATTATCAGGTTGTCTCTTACAAAGGTTCCACTTATATCTGTGTGGGAGCCTAGAATTGGCGCATGAAGCGATTTAAAGGCGTTGGGTTCTCCTGCATACATGTCAAAGACCAAGGTCTTGCCTGCATAGTCAGTAGGCAATGAGATCATATGGTACATCTTGCCAATAAAATTGCCTGCCTTATAGTATTCATCCCCATAGCTGAATATTTTATGTCCGTCTATATAGCATGACAAAGTAGTGTACCTTGTCCTGAATAATACAACAGGATTGGGTAAATTTGTATCTGGAAGCACGTATTTCATGATGACATGGTCACCGGGGACAAGGCTTCCTTCAAAGCCCTTATAGGCATGCCACATGGATACTTCAGTAAAATCTGAATTATTGACGCTTATAAGCCAGCCATCTTCCAGTGTCGTCATCTCGTGAACTGGAGAAGTATAAAGGGCTGCTTTACCACCGATTATTATGAAGACGACCATGAACAGGGAAATCAAAAGGCAAGGGAGTCTCTTTGTATTATTCATTAGAGCCTCCTTCCTTGCCTATCTTTTTAACAAGGTCGTTGTAAAGTCTTCCCAGAGACTGCTTGTGATGGGCATTTTTCATCTTATACATTCTGGCATCTGCGAGAAGGTATACATTCTGAGCAGTAGGTGAATCCTGAATCTTTTCGTCACTTGAATTAGCAAAACCGTAGGATGCAGAGAATTTCAGGTGAGTCTCCTGCTTGTTTTTGTATTCCAAAAGATCGTTGAAGCAATCAATGTCACGGCTGATTCTGCTTTCATCAATATATGGAAGGATCACGATGAATTCATCGCCGCCCATTCTGCCTATAAGTGAAGCGTCAGTAAAGCTGTTGCCAAGGATATTTGCAAACTCGCTTATAAGACGGTCGCCTTCAAGATGACCGAAGTTGTCATTGGTATATTTGAGATAGTCCAGATCGATACTTACGATAGTATAGTCGCCTTCAAGTTCTGCAAGAGAAAGCTCGCACTTGGAGCGGTTAGCAAGGGAGGTGAGGCTATCTGTATATGCAAGACCTTCAAGCTGCAGCTTCATATTGGATTCATTCATGTATTCGATGCAGTGGAAGAAGTAATTAAGGACAAGGCATACCATGAACAAAAGAGCACCTACAGTCAGGAAGTTGATGTTTGTGTTCATTTCACCAGTGCTGAAGTACTTGCTGATATTGAACTTGATAATATCTACAACTGAGCAGAACAGGAATAACAAAAGTCCAAGAAGCAGCATATTTGTTGACATATTCTTGGATCTGAATTCATCCGGAGTTTTATATCTCTTGTATACGGAAATAACAAGAGAAGAAATGACGAACAAACCTTCCACAAGGGCTATGAAATGAAGATGTGTTACGAAGTGGCAGATGTGGATAACATTGGCAAAATGCAGAATAGAAGTTACTATTGCAAAGCCGAAGTTAATAAGCCCAAGTGTCATAGCTATTATAGGACCATTGACCTGCTTGGCAGTATACAGGAATAAGAGAATTGATGCCGGCAGCAGGAAAAGAGTCATGTATTCAAGGAATGTGTAGAAGGAAGCATTTTCTGTAAAGATCCAGAATAGATCATTGAAGCACAGGATATATAGACCTAAAAGTACGGAAATAAAGCCGCTAAATCCGATACTAAGGTCATGGCTTCCTCTATCAATAAGGATTGGAGAAAGGATAATGAGCACAAAGCCGAACATAACAAGGAAGACCGCGATGAAAAGAGCAAGGCGACCATCCTGGGCAAGAACTCTGGAAATATCTTCTTTGTTTCCAAGTGTAATTGGTGATATGCCTGAAAACGCATTTTTCTCCTTGGGAGTAATGACGATAGTAAGCTCTTTTCCAGCATAATCAGTAGGAAGAGTTACAAAATGCTGGACTTTGGGGAGCATAAGGCCTTTTTCCACATAGTCCCATCCAGATGAATATATAAGTTTCTGATCCAGATATATATCCACCGCAGAAAGGATGCTTCTAAAGTGTATTGTGGCAGGATTGACGTCATAGTTATCCAGAATCTTGGTCAGGGTTATCACGTCGTCTATACCCGCGATTCCAATGTCAACTTCAGAGAGTTTGTCAGGAGTGTAGGATTTCTGGGCATGAGTAACAGTCCAGCCTTCTTCAAGCTGAACTAGGTTAAAATGCTTGGGAGATTTTAATCTGTCTGATCCCAGGAAACTGATAACAAATCCCATCAAAATAATGGCCCCCAGGGTCATTAAAACAGTCCGCATTCTGACCTTTGTACTCACTACAGACCTCCTGTTGTCTACCTTATAGTATACAGCTAACTGATAACAAAAACACTTAATAATATATAAAAAATAAGACCAACAAGATCAGATAATCCTGTTGGCCTTTATAATAATTTAATTTAGAAATGTCCGTGACTTCCGCCGTGGCTGGAACCTGAGCTTGAAGTGTGGAAGGAACTTCCGCCTCCGCTGCTGCTTCTGTCATTTTCCGGAATCTTGGTACGGGATGTTGTGGAACGTAGATACGTATCCCTGTGCATCGCCATATGGAGTCCATTGTGAATCTGATAGCCTGCAGCATTGTTGTTGGGTTTAACTGATGTAAGTGCACCGGCCATGAAAAGTAGCGGGAAGATACCTATGATAAGGCCTATTATCAGGCAGATAATAAATGCCTTGCGAAGAGCTGCCGGGCTTGTGTCCTTATAGCCATAATCGTAAGGTGTGCCCTCTTCATAGAGAGTAAAATAGCGTTCAGATACTTCTATGAATTTCTGAAAAGCCTCGTAATAGTCGCCGTCGCCCAGATATGGGAGCATCTCATTCATGAGCTCTTCCTGACCATAGTCAGTAAATACATAGGCAGCAGTGCCGTGTGTAGAAATAGCCCATTCTCTGTCAGCCATGCTCAGCATGAAAAGAATTCCTGATCCATCATAGTCAGCCTGGAAGCCATTGTAGTCAAAGTAGTCATCTGCGTAATCCTGAATGGGACCATTGTGATAATCTACAGTGAGAATGGCAACGTTAGCTCTGTGACGGGAACTTATGGAATTGAGAGCATCCAAAAGTGCAGACTCCTCATCAGAAGTTAACAGTTCTGCATTATCTAAAAGTCGCTCTTTTTGCCTTGTGGAGGGCATTACATATTCATCCCAAAGATCGCCTTCAGCTGCTCTTACCGCTGGTAGCGGAATGATCAATGTAGCCAGCACAATAGCAAGTATTGCCAGGGCAATATGTTTTTGTAGTTTTCTTATTATTTTCATAACTGTAAAGATACCTAAATTCAGTTTCAGATTATAAAGTAATAGACAAGATATGCTAAAAGAGTAGCAATACCGGCTATAGGGATATAGTACTTAAGCGCCCGTGTCCAGCTAATAGGCAGGTTTCCGACAAATTTGCCTGACTGACCATTCATGGCGAAAAGATAATTCTCGCCCTTCCAGGTTGTATTCAGGATATATACCGGATACATGGCATATTTGTAGGATGAACTTACGATACCAGTTCCCTCATTAATTGGTCTTAATGACGCATAACCACTAATTGTTGCCTTAAAGTCAGAAATGATAGAAGCTTTGATTCTGTTCATTGCTCGTGGCTTCATGGCATCTACAGGATTGTTGTACTTGTTGGCAAGAAAGCCTGCAAGATATCCCATATTAAAAGGTACCATCTCATTGTGATCAAATGGCTCAAGAGATTCCATGAGATCATCTGGCATTTCCTTGGATCCGTCTACTGGTACAAAGGCAAAATCCTCTGTTCCAGATCTCTTGACTTCGTAGTACTTGGTCTCAGTGTAGATGTACTTGCTATCCTGCCAGGTTCTGGTCTTGGTTCCTTCATAAGTACCATCAAAGCTCATAGTAGCGTCAAAGAGCCAGAAAGGAACGTACACACCCTTTATCTCGTCTATATGGTTTTCATCCAGGAAAACCTTGGGAACAAGCTTCTTGGATCTGACATGTTCTCTGTAGGTTTTCATGGCATCTTCTTTTGTGGTCTTAAATGGAATTATATAGTCAGGCTTGAACTCACCAGTAAACTTCTCGCTTACAACAACGTTGTTACTGCAGAAAGGACACTTGGTGGAACCAAGGGACTCTGTTGCGAGGATTTCTCCGCCGCAGGAGCCGCACTTATAGATATAAAGCTGCTGTCCGTCCTCTGTAGTGCTCTGATTGGTGTATTCATCGGCTGCTTCGCCGGTGCTGGAGGAGTTGTGGTTAGCTACATAATCCTTGACATCAAACTCGGAATCACAATAAGGACATTTGATCTTCTGAGTTTTGGGATTAAATTCCATTGCCCCGCCACAGGCGGGGCATTCATATTCGTGTAAAGCCATAGTTTCCTCTGCTAATAAAAGATTGCTTTAGTGTCTTGGAGCTCCACAGTTAGTGCAGAAGTTTCCAGAATTTGTTGCGCCACATTCGCATGTCCATGCACCTGTAGCAGGTCTTGGCTTACCGCAGTTAGTGCAGAAATTGCCACTGTTTGGAGCACCACATGAGCATGTCCAGGTTGCAACTGTAGCTGCCATCTGAGGAGCTGCCTGAGCCTGCTGAGCGCCCATCTGGAAGAGCTGGTTAGCGTTCATGCCGCCAGCCTGCTGAGCCATGTTCATTCCTGCGAATGCCATCATAGGGCCAGTTGCTGTGTTGTTAGCAGCATCCTGCATAGCCTGAGCCTGTGCGCTTGCGAGAGTAGCAGCAGCCATATTAGGATTTCTAAGAGCGCCTGCTCTCTGGAGCTCTTTGATTGTCTTTTCGTCTTCTTCTGAAGCTGTAACTGAGCTTACGCCGAAGTTAGAGATCTTGATACCGTAGAAATCATTCCACTTCTTGGAAAGAACTTCATTAAGTGCATCAGAAATCTCTGTTGTATGTCCTGGAAGTGCGCTGTAACGGATTCCCATCTCAGAAATCTTGGCAAATGCAGGCTGAAGAGCTGTAAGAAGCTCTGACTTAAGCTGTGATTCGATTCTGTCTCTTGTGAATTCACCCTCAACATTTCCGCAGAGGTTCTTGTAGAAGAGAACAGGATCAACAATACGATAGCTGAACTCACCGTGGCACTTAAGGCTCACATCAATATCGAGACCGATATTTGTGTCAACTACGCGGAATGGAACAGGGTTAACTGTGCCATACTTGTTACCAAGAATATCCTTGGTATTAACGAAATATACGCGCTGATCCTTGGCTGTAGCACCGCCAAAACCAACTCTCTTACCGAATTCCTTGAAAGAATTAACAATATTCTCACCAAGGTCACCATAGAAAATTGAAGGCTCTGTTGAAACATCATAAACGAACTCACCAGCCTCAGCACAGATTTCTGTGATCTGTCCCTGGTCAACGAGGATCATACACTGCCCTTCGTTAACGGCGATGATTGAACCGTTTGAAATGATGTTCTCATTACCCTTTCCTGCCTTCTTAACACCCTTTGTCATAAGCACATCGCTTGAAAGAGCTGGGCAATAAAAATAATCTCTCCACTGATCAGCAAGTACGCTGCCACCAGCCACAAGAGCCGCTTGTAAAAGTCCCATAACATTCTCCTTTCATACATACCCATATTATTTTTAATACCTAAGCAACTAATATTTTCGCACAAATCCTCATAAAATGCACCATTTTTGTGCTAATTTTAAGCGGATAGTGTATCATATTTTTATGGAGAAAAAGAAGTTGCTCATCACTATTAATACAGACGGAAAAGCGGTATCGTTGCAGGCTCCTAAGGGAAGACAGCTTAAGGGGCTTATTGCTGATGCAGGGATTTTCTTTTCCATGCCCTGCGGAGGAACTGGAAGGTGCGGTAAATGCAAAGTCAGATTCTGTAGCGGAGCACCACGTCCTAACACTTTAGATAACAGCTTTTTGACGGCAAAAGAAATAGAGGATGGCTACAGGCTTCTGTGCAGATGCATGGTCACAGAGGACTGTGAAATAGAGATAGATGGCACAGCTTCTAAAGAAGAACAGATTGAGGTAGAAAGCTCTTATAAAACCAGGGTAAAAGATAAGATGAAACCCGAGGATGTTACAGGCTGGGGAATAGCCATTGATATTGGAACAACTACCCTGGAAGCCATGCTTGTTGGAATGAGCAAGGATAAGGAAAGAGAGATCTTTGAGATTACATCCGGAATCAACCATCAGAGGAGCTTTGGAGCAGATGTTATAGCAAGGATAGCTGCTGCGGGTGAAGGACATGCAGGCGAACTTCAAAGGACAGTCCAGGAGGATATTTCCGGGATTGTCTCAGAGCTGACTACTAATAATAAAGTATCAAAGCTTGATTATATCTGTATTACAGGAAACACCACCATGCTCCACCTGCTAAGGGGCTATGATGTTTCTGGTCTTGGTAAATATCCATATAAGGCGGTAAATCTTGATATAGAGAATATAAGTGCAGGTGACATTTTGGGGAAAGCGTCTATAGAAGCATCTAAGGAGCTTTTGTCTGACACAAGAGTCACTTTAATGCCTGGAATATCAGCCTTTGTTGGGGCCGATATTGTATCTGGAATATATGCCATAGCCATGACCAGAATGAAGCACAGCGCTCTTTTCCTTGACCTTGGAACTAATGGAGAGATGGCGTTTTGGGATGGAGAGAAGCTTTTTGTCACCTCCACAGCTGTAGGCCCTGTATTTGAAGCGGGCGGAATTACCTGTGGAATGCCGGCTGTTCCAGGTGCTATATGTGGAGTTCGTATAGACAAAAAAGGAGACGCATTTAGCATCAGGCTTGATACAGTCAAGAATAAAGAACCTGTGGGAATCTGCGGAACTGGAGTATTTGAGGCTGTTTCAGAGCTGGTTAGAAATAAGATAGTGGATGAGACAGGTCTTTTGACAGAGGAATATTTCGAGAAGGGCTTTCCGCTTACTGATGGCGAAAATGGAATACGTATAACCCAGAGTGATATCAGAAATGTACAGCTTGGAAAGGCCGCGCTACTGGCAGCTCAAAGAGAACTTCTGAATGGAAGAGTACCTGAGCTTATAGAAGTAAGCGGCGGTTATTCAAGGGGCTTTAACCCAGAGAATATAAGCTGCCTCAAGCTCTTTTCCTCAGGTGCCAAATGGGTGCGGTCTGCTTCCAACGCAGCGCTTGTTGGCTGTATGTATTTTCTGGTGGACCTTCTTACCAGCCAGGAAATGGGTGAAAAGTCTGTAAAAGAGCTTGAAGAGATTGCTCATAATTCGCAGGTTGTAGAACTTGTAAACCTGTCGGATTTTGCAGAAAACTATGTGGATGCAATGAATTTTTGATATATAATGTTAGAGACTAAAGCTAGCAATTACTAGGTGAACTGGAGGATATAATATGGACGAGAGATGGGTTTTTCACGATGATGTAAACGCTAATGATCTTGGTAACGGAGTTGTAAGACGTGTTCTTGCGTACAACAAAGACCTTATGTGTGTTGAGAATACCTTTGAAAAGGGCGCTATCGGGGCGCTTCACCACCATCCACATACCCAGATCACTTATGTTGTCAGTGGTAAATTTGAATTTGAGATAGATGGTGTTAAAAAGATAGTTACTGCAGGAGATACAATGCTCAAGACTGACAGCGTTGAACACGGCTGTGTTTGCCTGGAAGCTGGAATTCTTCTGGATATCTTTAACCCTATGAGAGAGGATTTTGTATGATCTGTGATACATGCGCCAACTATGCATATGACGAAGACTGGGAGTGCTACGTCTGCATGGTTAATATGGATGAGGATGACTATGGCCGTATGATGGCCGGTGGTAACAAGGAGTGTCCATATTATCAGGATAATGATGAATACAAGGTTGTAAGGCATCAGATGTAAAGAGCCTTACTATTTATAAATGTAGTTGTGGGAAGAGGAGCAGGGTATGAAAGTAGTTTTGGAACATGTCACCAAGAGGTTTCCTAATAGAAACAAGAAGATAAAAGAGGATGTCATTGCCGTTAATGATTTTAATTTTGAAATCCCAGACGGCAAGCTGATTGGACTCTTAGGTCCGTCTGGCTGTGGCAAGAGTACAGCACTTAACCTCATCTGCGGTCTTGAGAAGCCTACAGAGGGACGTATTATCTTTGGAGATACAGATGTGACAGAGCTTTCTCCTATGCACAGAGGGGTTGGTCTTGTATTCCAGAACTATGCGCTTTATCCACATCTTACTGTAAGAGAGAATATCAGATTCCCTCTTGAGAACTTCCGCGGAGACAAGAAGCTTTCCAAGGAAGAAATGGAAGCCAAGGTTCAGGAAGCTGCCAAACTTGTGCAGATTCAGGAGCTTTTGGACAGAAGACCTAACGAGATGTCTGGCGGTCAGCAGCAGAGAGTTGCCATTGCAAGAGCGCTGGTTAAGAGACCTCAGGTACTTCTTTTGGATGAACCTTTATCTAACCTGGATGCAAGACTTCGTCTGCAGACAAGAGAAGAACTTAAGAGAATTCAAGTAGAAACAGGTATTACAACAGTCTTTGTTACTCATGACCAGGAAGAAGCCATGAGTATTTCTGATACTATCGTAGTTATGAAGGATGGAGTTCTGCAGCAGATGGGCAAGCCTCAGGAAATTTATGATGAGCCTGTTAATCTGTTTGTTGCATGTTTCCTTGGAACTCCTCAGATCAACGTATTTACCGGACAGATTAGAAATGAGAAGGTCTACATCGGAGACGCAGCTGTTATGGATGCTCCTGGAGCTCCGGACAGATCAGTTTACGTGGCAGTCAGACCAGAGGGCTTTATCATCGATGAAAATGGTCCACTCGAGTGCGATTTTATCGCAAGAGAGGTAATGGGAAGAGATACAAGCTTTGTTGCTACACATCCTCTTTTTGTTACTACTCACAAGCTCTTTACCGGAGAGAACATAAGAGCAATCATTCCTTCAGAAGAGACAGCATCGGCCAGAGACGGTAAGATACGTTTCACACTTAAGCCAAACAAGGTTCGCATTTTTGATGAGAATACATATGAGAGGGTTGTACTATGAAAAAGAATCTGACAGCCTGGCTGTGCCTGTTGCCAGCCATCGCTTTCCTTGGAGTATTCATGGTATATCCCCTTATCGATGTACTGATATATTCCTTTGAGGAAGGCTACAATTTCGCATCCCAGTCATACTGGGGAACTGGAGTGTATAACTATTCCTATGTTCTTCATGATCCTTATTTTATCCAGGCTCTCAAGAACACCTTTATTATCGTAATAATTACGGTTCCGTTATCTACGGGAATCGCTCTTTTAATATCTCTGGAACTCAGTTCTATCAAGGTACTCAGGGACTTTTTCCAGACTGTATATTTTCTTCCCTATGTCACTAACACTCTGGCAGTAGGTCTTGTTTTCATGATCCTTTTCAAAAAGACAGCATATTCGGATGGTCTGGTATCGCTGCTGATTCAGCTATTTGGTGGTCCTTCCGTTGATTTCATCGACGGACCATATTGGGCCAAGATGTTTGTAATGTGCTTTTACACAATATGGATTGTTATGCCCTTTAAGATACTGATTCTTACAAGTGCGCTGGCTTCGGTTAATCCTATGTACTACAAAGCGGCTGAAGTTGATGCAACCCCCAAGTGGAGAATCTTTTACAAGATAACACTTCCTATGATTTCTCCAATGGTATTTTATCTGATAATCACAGGCTTTATCGGAGCCTTCAAGGCATATAGCGACGAGGTAGCTCTTTTTGGAACTGACCTTAATGCAGCAGGCATGAACACAATCGTAGGTTACGTGTATGACATGCTTTATGGTAACAGTGGAGGCTATCCATCCTACGCATCGGCAGCAGCTCTTATACTGTTTGCGATCGTGTTTACTATTACAACCATAAATCTTATGGTCAGCAAAAAGACTGTATATTACCAGTAATTCAGGTTGAGGAATAATTACGATATGAACGAAGAAACTAATAAAAAATTAGAACAACAGACAATGATAAATGAGCGCGTCAGGAAATTTGTAATCTATTTCCTTCTGACATTGTGGGCAATCCTGGTTCTTTTCCCATTTTACTGGATGCTTCTTACATCAGTTAAGGGCTACGGAGCCTACAACTCAGAGTATGTGCCCAAGTTCTTTACCCTTAGCCCGACACTTGAGAACTATGTGACAGCCTTTACAGCAGTTTCTCTGGGCAGATACTTTTTTAACACCTTTGTATTTACGGTGCTGACTACAGCACTGATGATGGTTGTGGTTATACTGTCAGCCTTTGCCTTTGCAAGGCTTGATTTCAAGGGAAAAGATATAGTGTTTTCTCTTTTCCTGTCTCTTATGATGATACCTAACGAGCTGGTTATCATTACTAACTACGTTACTATTACCAATCTGGATCTGAGGAATACCTTCCTTGGACTTATCCTTCCGTCCGTAACTTCGGTTTTCTATATTTATCTTTTAAAAGAGAACTTCGAGCAGATTCCGGAGGAGCTTTATAAAGCTGCAGTAGTGGATGGTACCTCTGATTTCAGGTATCTGTGGAAGGTAATGCTTCCTATATCAAGGCCTACAATCGTGACCATCACTATTCTCAAGGTTATTGAGTGCTGGAATTCCTATGTGTGGCCAAGACTTATCACTGATGATTCCAACTATTTCCTGGTTTCCAACGGTATTCAGGAGATCAGAGAAAACGGCTTTGGACGTGAGAATGTGCCAGCGATGATGGCGGCTGTAGTAGTTATTTCTGTTCCCCTTGTAGTTCTTTTCCTTATTTTCAGACATAAGATCATGGCTGGAGTAGCAAGAGGCGGCACGAAGGGTTGATGTTTCTGGGATTCTAATAGATTTTGTGAGAAAAGAGTATTAGATAGATATGATGATGAGACTAAAGAGAAAGTTCATAGTTGGCTTAAGCTGCATCGCAGTGAGTGCCCTGGCTCTTACTGGATGCCATGGTGCCAAGGACAGCAGCGGCTTTGAGATACCACAGGAGTTTGATGAGAGTCAGAAGATCGAGCTGACCTTCTGGGCCAAGAACGACACCAACGTAACTCAGACAGCTATTTATAATAAAGCCATAGAAGACTTTGAAAAGCTATATCCCAACATAACTGTGAACATGCGACTGTATACAGATTATGGCAAGATCTACAACGATGTTATTACCAATATTTCTACAGGTACAACACCAAACGTATGCATTACTTACCCTGATCATATTGCGACTTATCTGACGGGCAACAACACTGTAGTTCCGCTGGACGATCTTTTTGCAGATGAGAAATATGGACTTGGGGGAAGTAGCCTTAAGTTTGACTCTCCAACAGTAGATGAGATTGTTCCAGAGTTCCTTGGGGAATGCGTTATTGGAGAAAACCACTACGCGCTTCCTTACATGAGATCCACAGAGGCCTGCTACATCAATAAAACCTATGTTGAGGAGCTGGGCTACAAGCTTCCTGAGACACTTACCTGGGATTTTATCTGGGAGGTTTCAGCGGCTGCCATGGAGAAAAAAGCAGATGGCACCTTCAAGATAAATGGCCAGAACGTCATGATTCCTTTCATTTATAAGTCTACGGATAACATGATGATCACAAGCCTTAAGCAGCTTGGGGCTGGCTATTCAGATAGTGATGGAAACATATTGCTGTTTAATGATGATACCAAAGAGGTTTTGAAGACGATTGCAGCTCACACCAAGAATGGTGAGTTCTCGACTTTCAAGATTTCTGGCTATCCTGCCAATTTCCTGAATGCAGGACAGTGCATATTTGCTATAGATTCAACAGCAGGAGCTACGTGGATGGGCTCTAATGCGCCGCTTATCGATATTGCAGAGGAAAAGCTTGTGGATTTTGAGACTGAGGTAATGACAATTCCTCAGTATGACACTGGTCACCCAGCCATGATCTCTCAGGGCCCTTCTGTTTGTATCTTTAATAAGAAAGACTCTCAGGAAGTGCTGGCATCCTGGCTTTTTGCGCAATATCTTTTGACTAACGACGTACAGATCGCATACTCAGAGACTGAAGGATATCTGCCTGTTACCAGAAAGGCTCAGCAGGCCCCTGAATATCAGGAGTATCTATCACTTGCTGGAACTGATAATGATGTCCACTACGATGTTAAGATCAAGGCAGCCAAGCTCCTTATGGATAACACAGAGAATACCTTTGTTACAGCAGTGTTCAACGGTTCTACTTCAGTTCGTGATGCTGCTGGTCAGCTGGTTGAGAATGTCACCAAGTCTGTTAAGCGTAAGAAGACAGTTGATGATGCCTTTATTGATCAGCTCTATGAGGATGTGAAAGCTCTTTATCATTTGGATCAGGGTGCTGGAAGAGCCGGCGCAGGCGGCAAAGCAGACCTTGGAAAGCTTCCGGTTCCGTCGGTTGTGCTTCTGACAGTTCTGGTTCTTGCATGGATTTTGATCGGAGCATATGCGTTAAAAGAGAGACTTTCGAGAAAAGAAAACGAATAAATATTTGTATTATTGCTGTAATGTTAGTATAATTGCATTGTTTGTAATTATTCATGGGCGTTCGCCCACATAATAGGAGGAATATTATGAAGAAGACATTAGCAGTAGTATTGACAATGGGTCTTGCTCTTGCATTCGTTGGATGCGGCAAGCAGGCAGCAGAAGTTGCTGAGACAGCTACAGAGGCTGCTAGCGTAGTAGAAGAGGCTGCAACAGCAGCAGAGTCAGTTGCTGAGGCAGTAGCTGAGGTTACTGAAGAGGCTAAGGCAGAAGATGTTATGACATACGCTGAGTATGCAGCAGCTGAGCTTGATTCAGAGGTTGTAGTTGAGACTTACGTTCAGGCTAAGCAGTCATGGTGGGAAGATAAGGCTACATTCTATACACAGGATGAGGATGGCGCTTACTTCATTTACGAGATGGCTTGCTCACAGGAAGATTATGACAAGCTTGTTCCAGGAACAAAGATCAAGGTTTCTGGTGTTAAGTCTGAGTGGTCTGGAGAAGTAGAGATCGTTGATGCTACTTTCGAGATCGAGGATGGTAACTTCGTAGCAACAGCTAAGGACGCTACAGACCTTCTTGGTAAAGATGAAATCATCGATATGCAGAACCAGCTTGTATCTTTCTCAGATATGACAGTTGAGGCAGTTGCATTCAAGAACGAGCAGCCTGGCGATGACATCTACCTTACACTTTCTAAGGATGGAGCTAACTATGAGTTCTGCCTTGAGTACTATCTCAACGGATCAGACGAAGAGTTCTACAACCTTGTAAGCGGACTTGAGGCTGGTCAGACTGTAGACGTAGAGGGATTCCTTTACTGGTATCAGGGTGCTAACCCACACATCACAAAAGTTACAGTAAAATAATCATTTAAATATTTAACCGACAGGGGAGGCGTGGCTATTTAGCTGCGCCTCTTTCCATTTAGGCAGTTTGTTGGTGTATAATTAAGTTAGTAACAGGTGGATTTTTGCGAGGGCATATACATGATCAAGGAAGTACATATCAATACCATAGATGAACTTTTGCCGCTTCTGACTGAGCAGGAATATAGAGCTGACCTTGATAGGAACAGAAGTCCATATATTTACAGGGGCATGTCCGATTCCTCTTTTCCTATGTATACAAGTCTTAGCAGGAATTGTAAGAGCAGGCAGAATCACTTGGAGCCAGCTATCTTAGAGAACTTTGCCAAGTATGCTATCAACGACGAGCCATCAATTGGAAGCTCAGTCTGGAGACAGATGATCCTGGGACAGCACTACGGACTTCCCACAAGACTCCTTGACTGGACACAGTCAGCTCTTGTTGGCCTTAACTTTGCAATGACCGAGGAAAACCTCGAAGATATGGACAAACACGACTGTATGGTCTGGCGTATCAACATGTCAGAGATGGTTGAGCTTCTTCCTAATAATTACAAATACGCTGTTTACGACAAGCACTCCACTATTTTCACTGTGGATATGTTAAAAGAGCTTACGGGTAACAGCCTTAAACAGTACGACAGGGACATGGGCGACTCAGCCATGGTAATAATCGAGCCACCTTCCCTTAATCAGAGAATCATAAATCAGCATTCTTTCTTTGCTGTTGTTCCAATGGGAATAGAGGATATAGAAGGGTTCCTTGATAAGAACACCAAGGATACCGTCAAATATGTCATTGATAAGAATCTGCGCTGGAGAGTCAGAGATATGCTGGATCAGCTCAATATGAGTGAGCGAATCGTTTATCCGGGACTTGAAGGACTTTCCAAGTGGATTGCAAGACACTACTATGTGAAGTGATTGATCTGCAAGGCATGTAGTGCAATAGAATATTAGAAAAAGAATTTAGTTGTGGGAGAGAGTATGAAGGGACCAGTTATTACAAACGATAAGGTAGAAACAGTTTTAGATAAGAAGTTTATAAGAGTTTTTGATCTTCAGTATGCTGAGGGAGCGCACTATTTTGATGCAACAAGGCGCCCTTTGGAGAATATTGTAGCCACCAAGTCGGAAGAAGAATTTAAGAAGATGCTTCCAGATGCAGTCAGCTGCGTGGTTATCATAGAGCTTCCTGGCAAGGAGCCACAGCTTCTTTTATCCTATGAGTACAGATATCCGGCCGGAAGATTTCTTCTGAGCGTTCCAGCAGGGCTTATGGATCCTGAGGACAGGGATGAGGCAGATCCTATCGCAACGACTGCCATCAGAGAGATTCACGAAGAGACAGGAATTGTGGTAGATACCAAGAGAGACAGCGTATCTGTCATCAATCCGCTTCTTTTCAGTACACCAGGAATGACAGACGAGAGTAACGCTCTGGTACAGGTAATCCTCAGGATGGATAATCTGGATGAGATGAATCAGGAAGGCTGCGAAGGCCCTGAGTGCTTTAACGGCTTTTCTCTCGTGACCAAGGATGAAGCCAGAGAGATACTCAAAAAGGGCGTGGATGAAAACGGCCATTTCTATTCCGTTTACACATGGGCTGCCCTTATGTATTTTGTAACAGATATGTGGAAATAAAGCTAAAGATATTACGAAAAGTTTCCGATATACAGAGTGGAGAAATCATAAACTGTATCATGATGTGCGTGTCACATTTCATATGGATATGAGGTATTTCTTTTGAAGGCAGGGAAGCAAAAAACGGAGTCTGACTCTGAGAAATGGAGGGAACCATGAGTAATATTTCTGAAATAGCTGCTAGTAACAGTTCTGGCGCGTATGAAGCTATTAAAAATTCCAGTGCAAAAGAGAGTAGTGGTGTCAAGACCGGTAACTACGGCAAGACAATTGGAAAGGCCCAGCTGAGCGAAACTGGAGCCAAGTACTACGAAGAGCTTAAGAAAAAATATTCCAATATGGATTTTGTCCTTGTCAGCAAGGATATGAAAGATTATGCCAAGCAGAATGCTGCATCCTACGGAAATGCCAATAAGATGGTAGTTCTGATCGACGAGGAAAAGATTGAGCGCATGGCTACAGATGAGAACTTCAGAGCTAAGTATGAAGGCCTCATAGCAAGAGCACAGTCTCAGATGCCGCAGCTTAAATCTCTTGCTGAGCAGAATGGCAATGTTAAGGCTATTGGAATGCAGGTCAATGACAATGGAACAGCATCCTTCTTTGCTGTTATGCAGAAGTCCTCTCAGGATATGACAGAGAGGTTGGCAGAGAAGAGAGCAGCCAAGAAAGAGGCTGAAAAGGCAGCAGCCAAGAAAGCTGAAAAGAAAGAACAAACAGAAGAACTCCAGGAAAAGCTCCGGGATAAATCGGCTCAAAAGACCGGAGAAACCAAGAGCTGGGATGAAATAGAAAATGACGAGGATGTGGAGATCATCATGGCCAATTCCGTTGAGGAACTAAAAGCCAAGATTGAAGCCTACAACTATAATCTCAGAGCCAACAGCGTACAGACTCCTGCGGAGAAAATGGTCGGACAGAGCATTGACTTTAGGGGATAGTCAATTGATAATAATATATAGAGCAGTTGTGTATGATATATTGATTGTGCTGGGGGCATTATGTACAGGATTGCAATATGTGATGACGAGAAAAGCTCTGCTGCTGAGGCGGCAGAGCTTTTAGAAAAATATAAGGCAGCTCATCCAAGGCTTGAGATGAATGTCGATATTTTCTATACTTCTTTGGATCTTTTGGATGCCATAGAGAAGAATACCTATGACCTCTATCTTCTTGATATTTACATCGACAAACTTAATGGAATCGAGATAGCTGAGTCCATCCGTAAAAAGGATGAGAACAGCCATATTGTCTTTATGACTTCGTCCAATGCTTTTTACAAGGAAGCCTTCAGGATTCATGCCGTTCATTACCTCGAAAAACCAATTCTTGAGGAAGACTTTTTTGATGCCTTAGACAGAGTGTGTCAGGATCAGGAAGTTCGTTTTCTTGTCGTAAGGGAGAGCGGAGAAGTCAGCAGAATTCCTATTGATGACATAATCTATGTTGAGTCTGAGGATCACTACAAGAGAATTGTGACCACGGAAAAGAACTACTTTGTCCGCAGTACTATGCAGGCACTGATGGAAGAAATAGGAGAGCAGTACTTCCATGCTCTTGGAATGAAGACGATAGTGAATCTAAAGAGAGTTCTTAAGATAAATAAGGATACTCTTTCTATGGAAGATGGTACTGAGTTTACGGTTCCAAGAGGAACCTACAGGCAGCTCAGCGACCTGATTTTGAAATATACCTTCTGAAAATAAAAATACTCCATCCCATAGGATGGAGTAAAACCGGAGTTGAGGGGATTTGAACCCCTGCGCCGGACAAGCCGACCTACCGGATTTCGAATCCGGACCCTTCAACCACTTGGGTACAACTCCAAAGGTGCCTTGAATGCAGATTCAAAGCGCCTTTTATTATACTTTTTTAATGAATACCAGTCAACCGGATAACTTGGCACGGACTTAATTATTTTGTATAATTAAACGTAGTATGTGCGTTTACAATTGAGCTTTTTCAAAGGAGGCCTTTTCACAATGATGAGAATTGGTATGTTGACTAGTGGTGGCGACTGTCAGGCTTTGAATGCAGCAATGCGCGGCGTTGTTAAGTGTATTGCGCACAGCGGTGAGCAGGTAGAGTTCTACGGCTTTTTGAACGGCTATAGAGGACTTATCTACAGCGATTTCAGAATGCTCACATCCAAGGATTTTTCAGGAATCCTTACCAAGGGTGGAACTATCCTTGGCAGTTCCAGAACTCCTTTTAAGACTATCAGAGAACCTGATGAGAATGGTCTTGATAAGGTTGAGGCTATGAAGCAGAACTATTATAAGCTTCAGCTTGACTGTCTGGTTGTTCTGGGCGGAAATGGTTCACAGAAAACGGCTAACCTTCTGAGTCAGGAAGGCCTGAATATCGTATCACTGCCCAAGACTATTGATAATGACCTTTGGGGAACAGATATGACCTTTGGATTCCAGAGTGCGGTTGATGTTGCGACACAGGTTATCGACAACATCCATACCACAGCTGATTCTCATGGCCGTGTATTTATTATAGAAGTAATGGGACACAAGGTTGGATGGCTTACACTTAATGCAGGACTTGCAGGCGGTGCAGACGTTATCCTTATTCCTGAGATCCCTTATGATATCAACAAGATTTGCGATGCTATTGAGGCAAGAGATAAGAGAGGCAGCAGATTTACGATCATAGCTGTTGCTGAGGGTGCAATTTCCAAGAAGGATGCCAAGCTGTCCAAGAAAGAACTCAAGGAGAAGATGGCAGATTACAAGTATCCTTCAGTTTCCTATGAGATTGCCGAGGCTATTCAGAACAAGACAGGACATGAAGTTCGTGTTACTGTTCCTGGACACATGCAGAGAGGTGGAGCACCTGATCCATACGACAGAGTATTTGCATCACGTCTTGGAGCAGAGGCTGGCCAGCTTATTCTCAACAAGGAATTTGGCTACATGGTAGCTTACAAGAACAGAGAGATCGTCAAGGTTCCACTTGCAGATATCGCAGGCAAGCTCAAATACGTATCTCCTGATGCCAGCATCATCCAGGAAGCCAAGATGCTTGGCGTATGCTTTGGGGACTAAATTATAAAATTAAGTTTTGTTGTGGAGTTTTAGTTTTAAATGGGTTATGTAGCACTATACAGAAAATTCAGACCACCGGTCTTTGAAGATGTCAAAGGCCAGGATCACATAGTTACCACACTCAAGAATCAGATTAAATCAGATAGAGTTGGACATGCTTACCTGTTCTGCGGAACGCGCGGAACAGGTAAGACTTCTGTTGCCAAGATTCTTGCTAGAGCAGTTAACTGCGAGCATCCGGTAGATGGAAGTCCATGCGGCGAATGCGAGATGTGCAAAGAGATCGCTGCAGGCAACAGCATGAATGTTATCGAGATCGATGCTGCTTCCAACAACGGTGTGGATAACGTCAGAGAGATCATCGATGAGGTTTCTTACTCACCTACCAAGGGCAAAAAGAAAGTATATATTATCGACGAGGTTCACATGCTCTCAACCGGAGCTTTTAATGCTCTGCTCAAGACACTTGAGGAACCACCGTCTTATGTAATGTTCATTCTGGCTACAACTGAAGTTCAGAAGCTTCCTATCACGATTCTGTCCAGATGTCAGAGATATGACTTCCACAGGATCACCATTGATACTATAGAAGCAAGACTTCGTGAGGTTGTAGATGCAGAGGGTATCAAGGTAGAAGAAAGAGCTCTCAGATACGTGGCCAAGACAGCAGACGGATCCATGAGAGATTCACTCAGTCTCCTTGATCAGTGTATCGCTTTCAACTACGGAGAAGAGCTCACCTATGACAAGGTGCTTAATGTCCTTGGAGCCGTGGATACAGAGGTGTTCAGCAGACTCTTTTCTGCACTTTATACTCAGGATATTAACGGGGCGCTTACTCTTTTGGCGGATATTGTTATCCAGGGAAGAGAGTTGTCTCAGTTTGTTAACGATTTTGTATGGTACCTTAGAAACTTAATGCTCGTGCAGGCTTCAGACCAGATGGAGGATGTAATAGATATCTCTTCTGACAATCTCGTAGCTCTCAAGGAGCAGGCAAGCTCAGCAGATATAGATACCATTCTCAGATACATAAGAGTCTTTTCCGAACTGTCATCTCAGATCAGATATGCTTCTCAGAAGCGTATCCTCATAGAGATAACTCTTATCAAGCTCTGCAAGCCACAGATGGAGAATGCAGAAGATGCCTTTGAGGACAGGATCAGAATCCTTGAGCAGCATGACGAAGAAAATGGCAAGCTCCTTAAGGGAATACAGACTGGTCAGGTAGCTGTTTCTGTATCAGGAGGCGGAAGTGCTCCCCAGCAGATGGGTGCTCCCAAGGCCAAGAAAACTTTGGACAGGGCAGTTCCTGAGGATATCAAGAAGGTAGTTAATAACTGGCCTAGTCTACTCATGAGGATGGATAATCCTATGAAGACCTATTTGCAAAGAGCCCGTCTTAGCCTTGGAAACGATGATATCCTTCAGATCGTATTGGATAACAAACAGCTTACTGACAAGTATTCCAAGGGTGAGTCCAAGGAAGAGCTTCAGAACTTCTTGGACGATGCTACAGGCAAGCATATAGAGTTTGAAACAAGATATCTGGAAGCTCAGCAGACCTTTGAAGAAAATTTTGTTGACCTTCAGGCGATAAAGTTTGATATAGTAACTGAAGATAGTGAAACGGAGTAATTCGTATATCTATATATTTTTTGTTTTTTGAAAAGGAGAATTAAACAATGGCAAAAAGAGGTGGATTTCCAGGCGGCGGAATGCCTGGCAATATGAGCAATTTAATGAAGCAGGCGCAGAGAATGCAGCGCCAGATGGAGGAGAGCCAGAGAGAGCTCGAGACCAAGGAGTTCACGGCTAAGGCTGGCGGCGGTGCTGTAGAGGTTACAGTATTTGGTAACAAGCAGCTTAAGGCTGTAACTATTTCTCCAGAAGCTGTTGATCCTGATGATGTTGAGATGCTTCAGGACATGATCGTAGCAGCAGTTAATGAGGCAATGAAGCAGGCTGATGAAGCTAGTGGAGCACTTGTTAATAAGATGACTGGCGGACTTGGCGGAGGATTTCCTTTCTAATGGAGCTATACAGCGGACATATTAACAAGCTGATAGATGAGCTGTCTTCTCTTCCTGGAATCGGCGGCAAATCTGCACAGAGACTGGCTTTTTATCTCATTGGACTTCCCAAGGACAGGGTTCAGAGACTGGCAGATTCTATTGTTAACGCAAGGGAGAATGTACATTATTGCAAAGAGTGCTGTACTCTTACCGATGATGACATCTGTCCTATCTGCAGCAATACCAGCAGAGACCACAAGACCATTATGGTTGTAGAAAATGCTAGAGATTTAGCAGCATATGAGAAGACTGGCAAGTTTGAAGGTGTATATCATGTATTGCATGGGGCTATTTCCCCTATGCTCGGTGTTGGCCCTGGGGATATCAGGCTGGCAGAGCTGATGCAGCGTCTTCAGACACAGGAGGTAGACGAAGTTATTGTGGCTACCAATTCAAGTCTTGAGGGCGAGACAACTGCAATGTATATCAGCAAACTCATTAAGCCAACGGGCATCAAAGTAACCAGAATAGCCAGCGGAGTTCCTGTCGGAGGAGATCTTGAGTATATCGACGAGGTTACTCTTTTGAGAGCTTTGGAAGGCAGAACTGAGCTGTAAGATTTTATGTGTGTTACACAATAATCATTATTTGAACAGTAGACTTGATGTTTTTTCTAGGAGGAAGATGAAATGGCAGTGACAAAAGAGTTGTTTGGGAAGACACAAAACGGAGAGGAAGTGTTTGCTTATCACATTTCTAACGGCAGTGGTGTAGAAGCAGTTATCCTCAACTATGGATGTACCATTAAAAATGTTTTTGTTCCTACTAAGGATGGAGGCAAGGTAGATGTTGTTCTCGGCTATGATACAGTTGAGGCATATTTAGATAATGATTGCTTCCTTGGATCAACAGTTGGCCCAACAGCTAACAGAATTGCTGGTGCCAAGTATTCTATCGACGGAAAAGAATTTAATCTTCCAGTAAATGATGGCCCTAATAACCTTCATACAGATATGGCTAACGGATTCCATAAGCGTATCTGGGATGCTAAAGAGGGCGAGAACTGCGTAGAGTTCACTCTCAAATCAGCAGATGGCGATATGGGATTTTCTGGAAACAGAGTATTTACTCTTACATACACTCTTGATGAGGACAACAATCTTGAGCTTCACTACCATGCAACTAGTGATGCCAAGACTCTCATCAACATGACTAACCACGTATACTTCAATCTTAGTGGACATAATGCAGGCAGTATCCTCGACCACGAGCTTACACTCAATGCATCCAAGTTCACACCAGTTATCGACAGAGCAGCTATCCCTACTGGAGAGCTTGCAGATGTTGCTGGAACAGTATTTGATTTCACTAAGGCTAAAGAGATCGGACAGGATATCAACGCAGATGTAGAGCAGCTTCAGTGCGTAGGCGGTTATGATCATAACTTCTGCGTGGATGGTGCTGAGGGAACTCTTAGACAGGCTGCTTTTGCTAAGTCACCTAAGACTGGCATCACACTTAAATGCTCAACTACTCTTCCAGGAATCCAGCTCTATGTTGGTAACTTCTTAAAGAGCAAGGTTGGTAAAGGAAACACAGAGTACAAGCCAAGAGATGGCTTCTGCCTTGAAACTCAGTTCTATCCTAACTCAGTTAACCAGGCAGGCTTCCCAGATCCTATCTTTGGACCTGACAGAGAATATGACTGTGTGACTGTATATCAGTTTAAATAATTAAGTACTATGAATACAGTGCTGTTGATACTTTTAGCATCAACACACTGTATTTACATTATTGGAGAATAAAATTGGCAGAAGTAAGAGATTTCAGTGAATATGCCAGAAAACAGAATAATGAAAGCGGCGTAGATTCTTCAGGCGCAGGAGCATCTTATAAGGAAAAGATACGTTTTCACAGACTCAGAGTTTTCTTTAGGACAGTGATAATTGCTGCTATAGTTCTTTTTACAGTTATTGCAGTATATGTCAGCTGGAGAGACAAGGAATATGCCGAGGCAGATATAACATTAGATTCTACTATTACTAATGGTGCAGATTCCAAGGTAATCAATCTAAGTGGCAATATTGTTCAGTACAGTAAAGACGGTGTCAGCTGCTATGGCGCGAGTGGACAGCCTATCTGGAATCAGACCTATGAGATGCAGAATCCTATAGTTCATACCTGTGGTTCAGTTGTTGCCATTGGAGATTACAACGGACATCACATATATGTGAACAACGCAAATGGCGCTATGGGAGTAGTGGATACCAATCTTCCTATCAGAGATTTCTGCGTATCTTCACAGGGAGTTGTCGCAGCGGTTCTTGATGGAACAGATGTAACCTGGATATACCTGTATGATTGTGAAGGAAACACTCTTGCAAACTTTAAGACAACCATGAAGGATAGTGGATATCCCATTAGCATCAGCTTGTCTCCTAATGCAGAGCTTCTTTGTGTATCATACCTGTATCCGGATGAAGGCGCACTTAAGACAAGTGTTGCATTCTTTAACTTTGGGTCAGTTGGTCAGAATTCTATAGATAACTATGCCAGCGGCTATGATTATCCTGGAGTAGTTGTTCCTTACGTTCAGTTTATGAATGGAAATACAGCATTTGCCTTATCAGATGACAGAATAATGTTCTACACTGGAGACCAGAAGCCTGTCAGCAGATCAGAGAGCCTTATGGGTGATGAGGAAGTGAGATCTGTTTACTATAATGACAGCTACGTAGGACTTGTATTCATGGACAGCTCAGAAGAGGGTGATTACCGCCTTCAGGTTTATAACACTCAGGGCGAGAAGGTCCTCACTACATACTTTGATATTGTTTATTCCGATATTATCTTCAATGACAAGCAGATCATTATATATAATGAAGATGAGTGCATTATTAAGGATATGTCAGGACATGACAAATATGTTGGAACCTTTACAGATCCTGTTAAGGTAATGATACCTACAAACGTTCGCAGCAGATTCACACTGGTTACAGCCAAGAATGTAATGACAATGAATCTTAAGTGAGCAAAAGAGATATAGATATAGTATTGATATTGTTGATTCACGGGAGGCAGTTAGTGGCTGGATTGGATATATCTCAGATAATTATGACAGTAGTCGTAGTGTGTCTGATACTGTGGAGAATGTCATATGGAATAAATAATGGCCTGTTTGCGGAAGCGACAGGCCTTATTGCTGTAATAGCATCCTTTTTGGCAGTGTATTACTCCATTAGAATAGTAGAGAATGTAATTAAAGTAGATCTTGGAAATATTATTCCCAAGATAGGATATCTGGTAGTGGCTTTTATGGTATATAAAATCATGGTAGCTATATCAGATGCCTTCAGAAAAATAAAAAATATTCCGATAATAGGAACAGTGGATTGTTTTTTTGGAGCAATCCTCGGTATAGCAGAGGCCATCTTGATCATAGCTCTGATTGAATATGCTACGGAAATCGAAATAGTAACTCCGGTATTAACGACCTGTTATCAAATTGTATTATTCATTCAGAAAAGTTTTATAAACAAATGAAAAAAGTGGTTGCATTTATAAAATCGCTTTGCTATAATAGCTCTTGCCCGTTGCGGAAGGGCGGCTACTCATACGAATAGAGGCTTTGACCCGGTAGCTGATTTCCAAACAGGCAAAAAACTTTTTAAAAAAGTTGTTGACAAGAACTTAAAGCTGTGATATTCTAAATGAGTTGCGGCTGAGAGCTACAACAACAAGAAGTACCTTGACAAATAAACAGTAATGCAACCCTGAAAAATTCCAAGAGAATTATTCAGAACAAAGATTAGTAAATAACGGACAGAACAAAAGCCAAGCTTGAGTTCTGGCCAGATCAAACTTTTAAAC
>JAEEGI010003075.1_pt1 | contig 40045 bp, 36 predicted proteins | sample 8958751 | NCBI WGS metagenome assembly JAEEGI01 (sample SAMN16246545, study PRJNA631951) | gut metagenome | biome: gut microbiome; feature: rumen; material: KS-attached | host: Bos | place: Iran: Karaj | collected 2018-10 | reverse complement strand
GGTATCATCCTGATTCTGCTCGGTTCTGGTCCCATCCGCGGTTTTGCCGTTACCCTGGTAATCGGTATTTGCTGCTCGTTCTTCACTGCAGTGTTTGCAACCCGCCTTGTGATGGAGCACTTCGTGAACAAGGGTACCTTCGACAAGATGACCTTCAACACTAGCCTCACCCGCAACCTGATGGAGAACGTAAAGTTCAACTTCATGGGTGCTGCCAAGAGGACCTCTATCATCGTGCTGGCTCTGATTGTCATCATGGGCGCTTTGTTCGGCCTGCGTGGTCTGCAGCGTGGTATCGACTTCTCGGGTGGTCGCAACTTTGTGGTGCAATTTGATCATCCCGTTAAGACTCAGGCTCTGGAGGCTCAGCTCGAAGAGCAGTTCACCGGTGCCAACACTTCGGTTATCACGATTGATAACGACACCAAGGTGCGCGTCTCGACCAACTACAAGATTGATGACACCAGCGAGGGTGTTGACGATGAAATCATGGATAAGCTTTACACCGGCTTGAAGAGTGACCTCGGCTCGATGAGCAAGGAGGACTTCAGCACCTCTAACGAGAAAATGGGTGTGATGTCGAGTGAGACCGTCGGCCCGAGCATCGCAAGTGACATGACCCGCCAGGCCATCTGGGCTGTGCTGTTCTCGCTGCTTGCCATGGCACTGTACATCTTGTTCCGCTTCCGCAACATCGCGTTCTCTATCGGCGCTCTGGCTGCCGTAGCGTTCACCTCGTTTGTGGTTATCGGCTTCTACAACCTGCACGGTCTGCTGCCCTTCTCCATGGAGATTGACCAGACGTTCATCGCCGCTATCCTAACCGTTATCGGTTATCAGGTGAACGATACCGTGGTTGTATTTGACCGTGTGCGTGAGTACCGCAAGCTCTATCCCAAGCAGGATCTGTACACAACCTTCAACAAGGCCCTGTGCAGCACCCTGTCACGAACCATGATGACCTCTATCACGACCTTGCTCGTGCTGTTCATCATGCTGTTCCTCGGTGGTGAGAGCATCCGCAGCTTCATCTTCGCGATGATCCTCGGTGTTATCATCGGTACCTGCTCCTCACTGTTTATCGCTTCGCCCGTGGCATACTGGATTGCCCGTCGCAGCGACAAGAAGGAGGCAGCTCTTGCCAATGCAAGAAAGTAAAGAAATTGAACCATCGGCTGGCGTGTAAGCCATGCCAGCCGATGTGTTGATGCTCCTGTAGTTCAATGGATAGAATGGAGGTTTCCTAAACCTTAGATTTGGGTTCGATTCCCAGCGGGAGTACAAAATAGCCTGAGCACTTGGTGCCCAGGCTATTTTGTTATTGTCCTGATTCAGCAGGGGATTACTTCTTGAAGAAGCGGTTGTAAAGGCCGGTGAAGCCTTGTCCGTGACGGGCTTCGTCGCGGGCCATCTCATGAACGGTGTCGTGGATGGCATCAAGATTCTGGGCCTTGGCGAGCTTGGCGATGCGGAATTTGTCCTCACATGCGCCGGCCTCGGCAGCCATGCGTTTCTCCAGGTTGGTCTTGGTATCCCAAACGACTTCGCCCAGCAGCTCGGCGAACTTGGCGGCATGCTCAGCCTCCTCAAAGGCATAGCGCTTGAAGGCCTCGGCCACCTCGGGATAACCCTCGCGATCGGCTTGGCGCGACATGGCGAGATACATGCCCACCTCAGAGCATTCGCCCTCGAAGTGTGCCTTGAGTCCGGCTAGGATTTCGGGGTCAACGCCCTTGGCAACGCCCAGCGTGTGCTCGGCGGCATAGGTTACCTCCTCGTCCTCCTTGAGTTCCTTGAACTTCTCGGCGGGTTGTTTACACTGCGGACATTTCTCGGGGGGTGTGTCACCCTCGTGCACGTAACCGCACACGGTGCAGATCCATTTTTTAGCCATAATGAATTTAAATAGTTATTAGTTGTTAGTCAATTGATTGTAGTTATACGTTGATTCTTTAACCTACTCGGTCACTTCCTCAAAGTCTTCGGGTCCAACCCCGCACAGCGGGCATTCTTCGGGAGGTGTGTCACCCTCATGGATGTAGCCACACACGTTGCATTTCCATTTCTTCATTGTTGTGAATTGTTTTAGATGGTTAATAAAAAGATTATTAATGGTTACAAAGTTAAACAATGAAAAAGCTATACTCCAAATTTTTTATTGTTTTTTTTGAAAAAATCCCCACAACGCGCCATTGGCGTTGCGGGGATAATCGTTACACAAGCAAGATTTGATTAGCCGTTGTGCTTCTTCATCACCTTGATGAGGTCGAGCATCTTGTGGCTGTAACCAATCTCGTTGTCGTACCATGAAACCACCTTGACGAACTTGTCGGTCAGGTAAACACCTGCGTCTGCGTCAAAGATCGAGGTCAGGGGGCAACCCAGGAAGTCGCTGGAAACGACCTTGTCCTCGGTGTAACCCAGAATACCCTTGAGCTCACCCTCGCTGGCCTTCTTCATGGCAGCGCAGATGTCCTCCTTGGTAGCGGGGTTCTTCAGGTTCACGGTCAGGTCAACAACCGATACGTCGAGGGTGGGGACACGCATCGAGATACCGGTGAGCTTGCCGTCGAGTTCGGGGATGACTTTACCCACAGCCTTGGCAGCGCCAGTCGAGCTGGGGATGATGTTGCCGCAAGCGGCACGGCCACCGCGCCAGTCCTTAGCGCTGGGACCGTCAACGGTGCGCTGGGTAGCGGTTACCGAGTGAACGGTGGTCATCAGACCGCTCTCAATGCCGAAGCTGTCGTTCAGGACCTTGGCGATGGGAGCCAAGCAGTTGGTGGTGCAGCTGGCGTTGCTGACGATGGTCTGACCGGCATACTTGTCGGTGTTCACGCCGCAAACGAACATGTCAGCCTGACGGCCGTCGTCACCCTTCTTGCTGGGAGCCGACAGAACCACGTACTTGGCACCAGCCTTGAGGTGCTGCTCGGCGCGGTCCATGGTCAGGTAGAAACCGGTCGATTCAACGATATACTCGGCACCAATCTCACCCCAGGGGATGTTCTGTGCCTCCTTCTCGGCATAGATGTGGATGTGCTGACCATTGACGATGAGTTCCTTCTTGTCCAGGTCATAGTCCACGGTGCCCTCGAAGCGGCCATGCATGGTGTCATACTTAAGCATATAGGCCATGTAGTCAACATCAAGCAGGTCATTGATACCTACTACCTCGATGTCGTTGATGTTCTCAGCCTCAAATGCTGAACGGAACACAAAGCGGCCAATACGTCCGAATCCATTAATACCGATTTTAATCTTCTCCATTTTTTAATGTTTTTTAAATAAATAATGTAGATATATAACTTTTCTTTCAGAAATTTACTATCTTTGCGATGGCGTTAGTTCGAAAACAGCCGCCCTGCGGCTGCAAAGTTAGCAAAAATATTGATACCTTGTTGACTTTGAGAGGCAAAATGCTGTTTTTGTGGCTGATTTAAGAATGTTTAATAAATAACTCAGTTATAATATTAACTATTAAAAACTTAACGATTATGGGTTTTATCAAAGAATTTAAGGAGTTTGCCATGAAGGGCAACGTGATGGACATGGCTGTCGGTGTTATCATCGGTGGTGCATTCGGCAAGATTGTCTCCTCGCTTGTTGATGACGTGTTGATGCCTGCTATCGGTCTGTTGACCGGTGGTGTGGACCTGTCCGGCTTGGAGTATCATCTGCCTCCTGTATCCAAGATGGTTGGCGATGCTGCCGAGGCTGTAGGTGCCGAAGGGGCTGTTGATGCTGTTGCCGATGCAGCCGGTACGGTTGCCGCCAATGCCGGTGTTGCTACCGAGGCTGTTGGTGCCACCCTCAAGTACGGTCTGTTCCTGCAGAACGTCATCGACTTCCTCATCATCGCACTGTGCATCTTCTTGATGATCAAGGCTATGAATAAGCTGATGCCCAAGAAGGAAGAGCCCGAGGCTCCCGCAGGTCCCACCCAGGAAGAGCTGCTTACCGACATCCGCGATCTGCTCAAGGAGAAGAAGTAATCATGCTTTGCTGGTGACCGTTCCCATCGGCTGATGTGGAAATGGCCCAAACACCACCGCGCCCGCTGCCTGTATAGGCAATGCGGGCGCGGTTTGATTTTGTACTATTGGCAAGGAAAACAGGCTAAACCACATCCTACTGGTTTAGCCTGTTATACTATGGTATCATTCTTAGTCGTTGATTTTCAACAGTCCTGTGCGGTATGCTTTTCCAATCAATTCAGCCACATTGCGTGAATTGGTTTTGCGTAACAATTGCTTGCGATGATACTCAACAGTGTTAGAGGAGATAAATATTCTTTCTCCGATTTCCTTGCTGTTATACCCTATTGACAGCAATTCGAGTACTTCCTTTTCTCTAGAAGTCAGTTCAATTTTGGGGGCACTCATATAATATCACGATTTTGATAAGATGCTAATTTTAACGTAATTGCAAAGTTAAAAAAGTTAAACCTATAAAACCAAAGAAATTGGCATAAATTTGGACAAATTGATATCAAAACTATTTATTTCAGTAGAAAAATTAGTCAAATGGAAAGGAAAAATAATGAAAAAGCATGATTCTCCTCGACAACTGGCAAGGGAAAATGTATTTGCAATGTTGGGTGTCCTGAGGAGGAGCGGCTGGCGGCTTTCAGTATTCAATTATCGCAGTGTGGTCGTTGATGATGGCCTCATGCTTGGTGCCAATGTCGTTGCGGTCCTCAAGTATGCTGCGCAGCACCAGGCGTGCGATACCCTTGATGCGCAAGTGAAGGGCTATCTTGACAATAGGCCGCAATATGCCCTTGATGGTCTCGTTGACAATCTGGTTGGCGCCGTGCAGGAGCTGCTCGATGAGTTCCTGGTTGTCCTGACCTCCCTCATTGCCTTCGGCAAAGGCGATATAGGCTTGTGTCACGGGGGCTTGCAGGTTGGTCAAGAGCAGGTCGGCTATGCCGTCGGGTGTGTCGGGCAGGTTGACGCAGCGCATCAAGAGCGGATGCTTGTCGCGGTAGTTGTCAATGGCCTGGCTGATTTCGGACCAATAGCGGTTGAGCACGCCGCGTGTCATGGTGGGTATGGAGGTCAGGAAAGTGTCACGGGCATGTTCTCCGAAGTGCGGATCAGACGGCAAGCTGTTCATCGTGATGGTGCGCAGTTGCAGTTTGCCTGCGGCGGTGTTGCAAGTCGCCACACGCCACTGACAAGGGTAGCCTACGGCCGAAGCTGTCGCAATTTCGACCATCTGCTGCGAGCGGTGAGTGGTTTGGCCGATGTCGCTGATGTGCAGATGGCCGGTGAAAATGACATGGACACCCGCCTCGACGAGTTGCCGGCACAACCGTCCTGAGCAATCAACCATGTAGGGTGCAGCCAGGGTGTTCTCCATGTGGAAGTGCGGTACCAGATGATGATGCATCATGGCAATGACACGCCTGCCTGTTGTTGTGGCTTTTGACGCTTGATCCACCAACCATTGTTGGCTGGAAGCCTCCAGGCTGCCGCTGGCCTTGGTGTGGTCTCTGGCATCGCCGTGAGCGATGAAGGTGTTGAGGCGGTCCATGCACGCATCGATGGCCAGTATCGTCAGTTTGTCATTCACGTCGCGGCAATAGCTCAGCGTGTCGGGATCCCGCTGCGACATGTCATCATATCCCATGTTCCTGTAGATGTCAGCAAACTCACTGCGCGTGATGGTTTCAGTGGGAGATGTGGTGTCGCCGTCAAAAATCCTGGCATCGGGATTGTTGATGTCGTGGTTGCCGGGGATGACAAGCACCTGGATACCGTCGTCAACGATGCGTTGCAGTTGCGATGCCACCAGTTGGTGACTCACCCGCTCGCCATCCTTGGTCAGGTCGCCGGTCACCAGCACGAGGTCGGGTTTCAACTCCTGGATATTAATCACCAGGGAGTCGAGTATCTCGGCGCTTTCTCGCAACATCTTGCGGTCGCGTGCCATGTAATCTTCGATTGCGGACCCTTCGTTGACGAGCAATTGCGGCGCCATCACATGCAGGTCGCTGATAACGGCAATCTTGATGATATTTTTGCTGTTGTCCATTGTCTTGACTTTTGGTTTTAGTTCAGTTTCATAGAGCCCATATCAGCAGGCTTGAAGACCACATCGGCCCACAACCTGATGCATGAACTCCAACCCATGGTCGAAGTGCGTTGTGCTGCCATTGCGAGGGTGATTGACAGCAGCATGAGGGTTATGAACGTTTTTTTCATCATGAGGTCACGAAATTTATGATAGAGTGACCACAAATATAGTGTTTTTTTCCTGAACAGTGAAGTGCGGGGGTGAAAATAGTGGTTTTTCACAAGGTCACCGTCAGGTGAAGGTCATCGGTACGCGATTCGGCAGGTGAGCCCACGGCATTACGGTCCTCGAGGATACTGCGCACGAGAGGCTCCAACCTGGGATAGACACCTTCCTCAAAGAAATCCCACAAGTTTGCGGCCTGGGCGGGAGCGACTTCCTCGATCATGGCTCGCAGGCCCTGCTTACCTTGAGTGATGATTTCCTCGACATCTTTTTCCTCCTCGTTACCCTCGACCACGGCGAGCAGAGCGCGTGACAAGACTTCGCTCAGATGTCGAAGGGCAAGTTGAGTTGCCTGTTGCGGGTTTTCGGGCAGATGTGTGGGATTACCTTCGGCCTCGAGCATCATTTTGATTTGTCCCATGTGACCACCCAGTCTGTTCCAGGCCTTGCCCGAAATCATCGCCGCCAATCCCGGCGTGGAGTTGATGATGCGTTGACGTCCTTGTTCGCGCAATGAGGGGCAAGCTGAGGTGGACGTGAGCCAGCGGGTATCAATCGAGAGAGACTTCCCGTGGCGGTCGATGGTCGCTGTGCGTAGCGCAAAAGGATAGCAGATCATCGAGCCAGTGGCTACCTCGACAATGCTGTCGTTGCCTGCTTCATTATAAAATGTGGCAGCATCGGTCACATGCAGGTGCCCTGTGAAAATGGTGTGCATGCCAGCTTCAAGCAGTCGTGTGGCAGTCTGTTTGTGATTGTCGATGATGTAGTTGGTCAAAAAACGTTCCTCTTGATCAAAATGTGGCACCAGGTGGTGGTGCATCATTGCGATGACGTGTTTGCCCTGTTTGCGTGCCTCGTTGGCGCGATCGATGACCCATTGCAGGGTTTCGGCTTTAATGTGTCCTCCGTTATGATAGGTATCAGCACTGTCTCCGCGGCAGGTCAGTGTGTTCAACTCATCCATGTTGCTGTCAATGCCGATGATGACCACATTCTTGCATGGCTCACAGCAGTAGCTTAACGAGGCCGTGTCGCGTTGGGATGACGTGCCGTAGCCAAAATCTCTGTAAATTTGAGCGAATTCCTCTCGTGTGACCGTGGCAGTGGGCAATGTCTTGTCGCCGTCAAACCGTTTCGCATAGGGGTTGTTGCAATCATGATTACCCGGAATGACTAGCGGCTGGATGCCGTTCTGTTTCATGCGGTCCAGATGCTGTGCCATGCGCTCATGACTGGCACGCTCACCATTATGAGTCAGGTCTCCGGTGATCAACACGATGGCGGGTTTCATGTCGATAATGCTGTCGGTGACAGCCGTCATGATATCGTCGCTCATGGCCATCATCTTGGTTTCGCTGGCATCGGCGCGGTCAATGGCGCTGCCGGGTGTCACCAGTTCGGGACTGAGCAGATGCACATCACTGATGATGACGATGCGCTGGCTAGCAGAGCGTGCAGTGGTTTCCAGCGCGAGCAATGAGGAAATAATCATTATGATAAGTCGAGTTTTCATTTTCATCGCAGATTAGTGCATTTATTGTGCCAACTCGGTAATGGTGAATCCTGCTTGTCGCAAGTGGCGCCAGAACGCGGGATAGGATTTGCTCACGACCTCGGCATCCTTGATGATTAATCCGGGAAAACGTACCGCGGCAGGAGCAAACGCCATGGCCAGGCGGTGATCGCCATGTGTGTTGATAACAGGCGGTTCGGGCGGTACAGTTGCACGTTCGCCATACCAGGAGATGGCATCCTCGCCCTCGATGTTCAGGACATAGCCCAATTTCAACAATTCCAGGCGCAGCGCCTCGATGCGGTCGCTCTCCTTGATGCGCAGCGTGCGCACGCCGGTCATGCGGAAGGACCGCTCCAGCAGGCACATCAGCACGACCCACGAGGGTACCAGGTCGGGTGTGGCATTCATGTCAGCAAAACAGGAACAGCAGCAGCCGATGAAATGGCTCGTGTCGAGTTCAGCACTGCGGGCTCCGAAGTGCGTTGCGATTCCCAGCTTGTTGCCCAATTCCACGAGGCGGGCATCACCTTGAATGCTGTCGGCGGTCAACCCTTTGAGAGTGATTGATGACCCCGGCAACAGGGCAGCCATGGTATACCATGGTGCTGCGGCACTCCAGTCGGCCTCGACGATGCAGTCATTGCCCGTGTAGCCGTTCCCGACGGTTATCAGGCTGGAGTCAATCTCCACTTGTGCGCCCATGTCGCGCATGACGGCTGCCGTCATGTGGATGTAAGGCATCGAGACGATGTCGCCGGTAAGTCTGACCGTGCCGCCGCCGATGACGGGTAGTATCATCATCACAGCCGACACAAACTGTGAACTCACGCTTCCGTTCATCACTACATCGCCGCCATGCATCTTGGTGCCGGTAATGCGCAGGGGAGGAAAGCCCTCATTTCCCAGATAGTCAATGCTTGCCCCTAATGACCGCAGTGCGTCGACCAATGGCCCGATGGGTCGATGCCGCATGCGCTCCACTCCATCGAGGACCGTCGTGGTACCCTCACGTGTGCAATAATAGGCGGTAAGAAACCGCATTGCGGTTCCTGCCGCACCCACATCGATGTCGCCACCGTCCCGTGAAAGGGCGTCTAACATCACTGCAGTGTCGTCACACAGGGCGGGATGCAGCACTTGCGGCTTGTTGCCGCACAGGGCCGCTATGAGCAAAGCCCGATTAGAGATGCTTTTAGACAGGGGCAACGCTATCGAGGCATTGGCCCGTTGCGGAGCAGTGAGTTGCAGATTCATTTCAGTTGATGATGATGGGTTTTTGACCGAAGACAGTATCCACAGGAACGGGTTCGATAAGGTCGCGGTAGAGCTTGAGTGAGTCGCTGGGCATCTGTTCGCTACCCAGTACATGAGGCATCAGGTCGAGTGTGAACTCATAGGGCTTGTTGTCCAGCATGTGCATGGTGCCAAAGGTTTCCATGTCGGGATTAAAGGCATACAACAGGTTGAGCACGATGCTCAGCACAAAGGCATACTTGAACATGAACAATAGTGAGCCACCCAACTTGTTGACGAATCCCAAGTGAGCCGTGTCCATGGCGCCCTTGAACAGCCGCATCAGCAACCTGACAAGCAGCATGATGATCAGGAAGGCGAATGCCAGCGACACCGTCTTCACCGTGATGCTCGACAAGGGCCATTGCTCGGCACTGGGAACTATAGCAAGAAAAATGCTTTGAGCCAGGTCGCCGCACTTGTAACACAGCACAATCGCCACGACCCATGAAATGAGCGAAGAGAGTTGGCCGATGAATCCCTTGCGGTATCCCAGGACTATGCCACCCAGCACAATCAGGATAATAAGTGCATCTACTATTGTCATGTCTCGGATTGTTTATGGTTCAAAAACTCTTAAAAGACGATACAACCCACCTCATGGAAGAATCACTTTTTGGAGAGCATAATCTCGTCAATCCATCCATCCTTGCGGAATCGACACAGGTCCACATAGGCGTCGATGCCGGGTATAATGCCCGTCTCGCTGTATTGCCAGATGGTGTATTTTCCTTCCCAATTGATTTCGGGAGCGGAGTTGGAGTAGCGGCCAATATAGAGTTTGTGGTTGTTGAAGTGTGGTGAGAGATTCCTGTTATAAAACTCCATGGTGCTGTAAATCATGGGTTGGACGCCGTAGTGGACCTCCACAAGTTCACAGAATTTGTCCACGCTGTCGATGAGCTGGCGTCGGGACCAATCGCCCCTGAACTCGACATCAAGCATGGGGATGAGGTCTTGGATGGACTCGAGGGCATATTTGGAAAAATTATCAAACTGCTCGTCAATGCTTGATGAGGAAGTGAGATAGTGGTAACTGCCCACGAGCATGCCGTGACGATGGGCCTGTGTGAGGTTGTGAGCATAGTGCGGCGACCTGTAGGTCGCACCCTCGGTGGCCTTGATATAGACGAAACGGATATCTTTGTCGCTGCTCACCTTGGCCCAATCGATATATCCCTGATGACTTGAGATGTCGATGCCGTCATACTGGGCCTCGGCATTGCGTGGAGGCACATCCTGCTTGGGTATGGTGGTGCTGTTATTGTCCTGGCATGCGCACAACAGCCCCGTTGCCATGAACAAAGGGGCTATTGAGAGGATGATATGAGACAATCTAGTCATTGTCGGCCGAGCTCTTGTTGGTTTTGCGGCCTTGATTTCTAGCGTTCCTGATGCTGTCGTTGCGCTGTGATTGCGACAGCTTGGATGAAGAAGTGCCCATCAGGCTGCTTGAGCGGCTTGACTTGCTGGCCGATTGGCTTTGAGCCTTTTTCTTCCGGGCTTCTTGGGCGCTGGCTTTTCGTTTTGCCTTTTCATCAGCTTGTTTTTTTGCGGCCTCTTCGCGTGCTTTCTTGCGTGCGTCGGCCTTTTTTTGCTGCTCAGCCTTTTCTCGCGCTTTCTTGTCAGCTTCTTCTTTTTTCTTCTTTTCTTGCTCGGCTAGAGCCTTTTGGCGCTCCCTATCCTTGCGTTCCTTTTCGGCTTGCTTCCGGGCTTCTTCCTGTTGACGCTTTGACGCTTTGGGCGTTTCTTTTGGCTTTTGTTCCGACGACATGGTGACGCTCGACGGCTTGTCCTTATGGTCAACGGCATCCCTCACAGTGGGATTCTTGGGCTTGTGCTTGCTCGGTACGTAAATGATATCATTGATGCTGCAACCCTTGTTGAAGCGGCTCAAGTCCACCTCGCCGTAGTTGCCCTTGACTGCCTTGAACAATCCGTTGTCGGCAAATTGCCACATAATCCACTTGTATCCGATATTGGGCTGACTGGAGCTGTATTTGGCGATGAACAGCGGATAGTCGGCAAATGCGCGTCCCAAGTGTTTGGTGAAGAATTTCTCACTGGTGTAAATGAGGGGTTTGCAGCCATAGTAGTCCTCGAGCAGATCGGCAAACACTTTGAGGCTGTCACGCAGTTGCTGCGAAGACCACGGGGAGATTCGCTCCACGTCGATGACCGGTAGCAAGTCTTGCTCCTCACGCTTGGCGACAGTGATGAAATTCTGGAACTGCCTGGTCACGCTGGACTTGGTGGACAGGAAGTGATAACTGCCCACTTTGAATCCATGCTTGCGGGCATTACGTATGTTCTCGCGGTAGAGGGGATCGGTGTAGTCGCTGCCCTCAGTCGCCTTGATATAAACAAACTTTATCTTGGAATTCTTCCTCAGTTCTTCCCAATTGATGGTTCCCTGATGCTTGGACACGTCAATTCCGTCAAACTGTGTATTGTCTGTATTGGTCGTCGTCCTCGTCTTGGGTTTGGACGCGGGTTTGTTGGCTGTGTCACTGGCGGCAGCAGGTGCTGTAGCAGGCTTGGTGGTCTGCTCGGCGGGCTTTGTCGTCGCGGGTTTGGTTGCCGCAGGCTTGTTGTCTTTTTTGTCGTCGGCCTTGGCGGTAGAGCTGGCAGGCTTGTTGTCGGCCTTCTTGTTATCTGATTTCTTTTTGTCGTCAGTCTTCTTGACTCTCTCACGAGTGGGCTTTGTGATGTCGGCATTTTGCGGCGCAGCCATCACATCGAGGGGTGTCAATGCCAAGAGAATCAAAACCAAAAAGATGTATATTGAAGAAATTGTGCGCATATTATTGGAAACCATTGCTGATATAGTGTTTCGAGTAAAGTTGGCTGCAAAGTTAAGAAAAAAACTCTTACCTCAGATGGGTCTATAGGAAAAGTTAAGGAATTTTAGTGCGTGATAACCCGATGTGACAGTGCCCCGCATTAACTTTTCAAAGAAAAAACAAGAAAACTGGTGCTAATGACCATTATTTACTGAAAAAACATTAACTTTGCAAGTTAAACGAGTCAATCGTATATGAAAGTTAAAATACATCACGAGGGCGAGAACATCCTGTTGATGTTGTTCTTGATTATGGTGGCGAGCGGTGCCATGGCCTACAGTTTTTTTGACTACAAACCTGTGGCCTGGGTGCTGATTGGCCTGATGGCGCTATTGTTTCTGTTGGTACTCAATTTCTTCAGGCTGCCGCGTCGCCATTTCAAGGGAGACAACAGCGACGGTACTGCCGTGGTGTCGAGCGTTGACGGCACAGTGGTTGCTCTCGAGGAGGTCTATGAGGATGAATTCCTGCACCGCAACTGCATCCAACTGTCAGTGTTCATGACCGTCTTTAATGTTCATGCCAACTGGGTCCCGGTCAAGGGTGAGGTCATCTACTACAAGCATCATTCGGGACGTTTTCTTGCCGCCAATCTGCCCAAGTCGAGCAGCGACAACGAGCGCTCATCGATTGTCATCCGCACCACCACAGGCGAGGAAATCCTTGTGCGCCAGATTGCCGGAGCCGTGGCACGTCGCATCGTGACCTACGTTGAGCAGGGCGAACAGGTGGACGTGAATGACTTTATTGGATTTATCAAGTTCGGTTCACGTGTGGACATCTTCTTGCCTTTGGATACCGAAGTTATGGTGAAACTGGGTGACCGCACCTGGGGCGGCGAGACCCTTGTGGCTCGACTCAAGAATAATGAGAACTCATGATAAAAGCTATCCGCAATAACATCCCTAATGCCATCACGTCGCTGAATCTGCTGTTCGGCTGCATGGCATGTATCGCAGCCTTTCACTGCTTTGACCCGATGTGCGATACCGCACTCAAGGGCTATCAGTGGGCATTCATTCTCATCGCTTTGGCTGCAGTCGCTGACTTCTGCGATGGCTTAGTGGCTCGCCTTCTCCACGCCGTGAGCAACATCGGCGCGGAATTGGACTCCCTGGCCGACTTGGTGAGTTTCGGCCTTGCTCCCGCGCTGGTTCTCTATAACATGATGCTGAGCCATGGCGCAGGCCACTGGGCTCTGGTCGCTTTATTGTTACCCGTTTTCGGGGCATTGCGGTTAGCCCGTTTCAATGTGGACACCAATCAGACGACAACTTTTACCGGATTGCCAATACCGGCCAATGCCATCTTCTGGATAGGTCTCACGGCATGGTATGCAAATTATCCCACACCCCTGTGGATGGTCATTCTGCTCATCGTGGCGCTGGCGCTGCTGATGGTGTGCAACCTGCGCATGTTCTCGTTGAAGATGCACAACCTGTCATCACTCAAGCAGAATTGGGCACAATATTTGCAGGTAGTGGCTACTGTGGCATTTGTGGTGTTCATGGGTATTCGGGGGTTGGCTCCCGCCATCATGCTCTACGTGCTGCTTTCCATCATTAAAAGAGAAAAATAATCGTTGGTGACCAATAAATGGATTTTCTGCTTTTCATATTGTTGCTCCTGTTCCTGATGGTGGGAATCCCACTGATCAGGGGCTGGCTCTATATGCGGAACCTGAAGCGCCGGCTCAATGAATCCTTCCGCGGACGCCAAGAGCATGCGCGGCCTCGTCGCGATGATGAGGATGATGAATACACCGAAACGGGTGAGCGCAAAATCTATGGCAGCGGTGAGGGTGAGTATGCCGAGTACGAGGAAGTGAGTGGCACCATCATTGAGGAGACCACTGTCGATGACACCCGCACCATTGTCGAAGAACAAGTCACCGACGCTGAATACGAGGAAATCCCGTGACCCAATGCTATGCAGGGCAGAGGCTTGCAATACGGGACACTCCACAAGATAAAAGCCATCCGCGTTCATGATCATCATGGGCGCGGATGGTTCTATTATTGTTGATTGGTCAGCCTTTACAGTTTCAGGTCATCCTCATTTTTGGGTTGAGGGGGATAGTCAATGGTGTAGTGCAGGCCGCGGGATTCCTTGCGGTCCTTGGCTTGACGGGTGATGAGGTAGGCCACGTTGATGATGTTGCGCAACTCGCAGATGCGGCGCGACACCTTGCTGGTCTTGAACAGGCGTTCGGTCTCCTCGTACAGGATGTCCAGACGGTTCCACGCACGGTCGAGACGCAGGTTGCTGCGCACGATGCCCACGTAGGTGGACATGATTTCGCCCACCTCTTTTTCACTCTGGCTGATGAGCACCATCTCCTCGGGGTGGGTGGTGCCGGCATCGTCCCAAGCGGGGATGTCCTCACGCCAGCTGTACTCGTTCAAGTGCTCAATGGCGTGCTTTGCGGCTGCATCGGCATACACAACTGCCTCGATGAGGGAGTTGCTTGCCAAGCGGTTGCCTCCGTGCAGCCCTGTGCATGAGCATTCTCCCACGGCATACAGGCGCTTGATGCTGGAGCAGGCATTCAGGTCCACCTTGATACCGCCACACATGTAGTGTGCTGCAGGCACCACAGGAATACATTCCTTGGTGATATCAATGCCCAGGTCCAGGCAATGTTTGTAGATGTTGGGGAAGTGGTGCTTGGTCTCCTCGGGATCCTTGTGAGTCACATCCAGGAAGACGTGGTCCTCACCACGTTGTTTCATCTCGTTATCGATGGCGCGGGCCACCACGTCGCGCGGTGCCAGCGACAGGCGCGGGTCATACTTCTGCATGAATTCCTCACCGGCCAGATTGCGCAACACGCCGCCGTAGCCGCGCATGGCCTCGGTGATAAGGAAGGCGGGACGGTCGCCGGGATGGTAAAGCGTGGTGGGGTGGAACTGAACGAACTCCATGTCCTGTACCGTTCCCTTAGCTCGATAGACCATAGCGATGCCGTCACCGGTAGCCACCAGCGGGTTGGATGTGGAGTGGTAAACCGACCCCACACCACCGGTTGCCATCAAGGTCACGCGCGAGAGGAAGGTATCCACCTCGCCAGTCTCCTGATTGAGGACATAGGCGCCATAACACTCGATGCCTGGGGTGCGGCGCGTCACGATTTTTCCCAAGTGATGCTGAGTGAGGATTTCCACAGCGAAGTGGTCCTCATAGACGTCGATGTTGGGATGAGCCTTGACGGTCTCGATGAGCGACACTTGAATCTCGTGGCCCGTGTTGTCGGCGTGGTGCAGGATGCGGAATTCACTGTGGCCGCCTTCGCGGTGAAGGTCAAACTCGCCCTTCTCGTTCTTGTCGAAGTCCACGCCCCAGCTCACGAGTTCCTGAATCTGTGCAGGGGCCTCGGTGACGACTTTCTTCACGGCCTCGGGGTCGTTGAGCCAGTCACCTGCCACCATCGTGTCATGGATGTGCTTGTCGAAATTGTCCACCTCAAGGTTGGTTACTGTGGCGACACCGCCCTGTGCGAGGTCGGTATTGGCTTCCTCCATCTTGGATTTGCACACTAGTGCCACAGTTCCCGTTTTTGCCACCTTCAAGGCAAAACTCATACCGGCTACACCCGAGCCGATGATGAGGTAATCATATTTGCGTACCATCTTAGTTGTCAGTTTTTAGTTGGTCTAGATTATCTAGAATTTCTAGACTATCTAGAGCTAGTTTATTCTTTCTCGCCGTAGAGCAGGTCGCCGCAGTCGCCCAGGCCGGGAACGATGTAGCTGTGCTCGTTGAGTTCGTTGTCGATGTCACAGGTCCACAATGTGGTCTTGTCCTGAGGCAGGTGTTGGCGTACCACCTCGATGGCTTTAGGGGTAGCCACGACACTGGCTATATGGATGTGTGCGGGATGGCCCTTGGTTACCAAAGCCTGATAAGCCAGCTCCATCGATGAGCCGGTGGCAAGCATCGGATCAACAATGACCAGCGTCTTGTCGTCGAGGCGCGGGCTGGCGATATACTCGATGTGAACAACAAAGTCATCGGTCTTGGGGAAATATTTCCTGTAGGCCGACACAAAAGCGTTCTCAGCGCCATCAAAGAAATTTAGGAAACCCTCATGGAAAGGCAGACCGGCACGCAGGAGAGTGGCAAGCACCACGCTGTCGTTCAGCACATTGCATTGTTTCACACCAAGAGGTGTCTCGACTCCCACAGTGTGATACTGAAGCCTCTTTGAAATCTCGTAGGCCATGATTTGGCCCAGACGCTGAATGTTGGCGCGGAAGCGCAGACGCTCCTGCTGCAATTCCTTGTTGCGGATTTCGCTCATGAACTGTCCCACGAGCGAGTTGTTTTCACACAGGTTGATGATATCCATTTCGCTATGATTGTTTTGTGGTTAAATATTCTTGTAAAAGCCGCTTGGCGTTGTCGCGGTCAAGCGTCAGCTGCTGCTTAAGTTCTTCCAAACCGCACATCTTGAATTCCAGACGCAGGAAACTGATGAATTCCAGCCTGATGTCCTCGCCATAGATGTCGTCCTCGAAGTCAAACAGGTTGACCTCGATGCTCAGCTGATCGCCGTTGTCGAGGGTGGGGCGCTTGCCGATGTTGGCCATGCCTTGCAAGTGTTGTCCGGCAACGTGTGCCAGTACGGCATAAGCTCCGTTGTGAGGCAGTAAGAGGCTTGGGTCTATTTCGCCCACGTTTGCGGTGGGAAACCCTAATCCCCTGCCGTTGTGGAAACCATGTACCACTTTACCCGCGAGGGAATAGGGACGCCCCATGCAATGCATCGCGTCAACCACCCTGCCGGCGGCGATGAGGCCACGGACAATGGTGGAACTCACAGGGGCATATTTGCCAAGATATTCAGGCGCCTTGACAACTTTGACGCCCAAGCGTTCGCCATGGCGGCAATAGTCGCTGAAGGTTTCCCTCTTGTTGTGCCCAAAACGATGGTTATAGCCCGTGACCAGCATGCACATGCCATAGCAGTCGCGCAGCAGTTCGATGAATTGCGCCGAATCGAGTTGTGACAGTTCTGTTGTGAAGTCCAGCGTCAGCACCAGGTCTGGCCCGAGCGCTTTTATCTGCTCCAGGCGGTCTTCGGGTGACATAATGAGTCCGAAAGGTTGATCGGGATGCAGGACTTGTCTGGGATGGTGTCTGAATGTGATGACCAGTGACTGTTTGCCCATGGCAGCAGCCTGGCGGTTCAGGAAATCGACCAAGGTGGCATGTCCACGGTGAACACCGTCAAACATACCGATTGTAGCGACTGTGCTGCCCAGTGGCAAACGGTCATTATCGCCCAATACCATCATGTCCTTTTTGGTCCTTGGTTTATCAGAAAAACTGTTTTTCACTATTGTAAATAGCCGACAGTTATTTGTCAATATGCTCTTTCAAGATGCGCATCGTGTCGTTGCACACGCGGATGAACATCTCACGGTTCTTGAGCATGGTAGAGGTTTTCACCTGTTTGTCGGCACCCGAGAACAGGTATCCGGTGTCCTTGCTCTCCAATGCGCGCAAGGTGGGCACCACACCAGCCTCGGGGCTGGGGATGTTGCGGCTCAGGTAGTCAGGCACGCGGTCCATCCAGCGCGACATAGCGATGGCACCGCTCTTGAGCAAACCGGGATTGACGCAGTTCACGGCCACACGGCGTGTCTTCATCACACTCGACATGTAGATGGAGAACAACGTGAGCGCCAGTTTACTTTGGGCATATGCTCCCCAAGGGGTGAAATGAGACACGGCGGGGAATTCGTAGGGCAACGAGACAAAGCGTCGCGACACACTGGTGGACAGGATGATGCTGCCGCCTTCCTCGATGAGCGGGTAAACCTGCATCGACAGCAGCACGGTGCTCAGGTAATTCACCTGGACAGCATGCTCAAAGCCGTCGGGCGAAATCTCGCTGCGGCGGGGCAGCAGGCCGGCATTATTGATGAGTGCTGCCACCGGGCGGTTCAATTCACGCAGACGACGCACAAAGTCATTGACCAGTTCAAATGAATTCAGGTCGAGTTGCAGGCAGGAAATGTCCTTGTTGCGCGTGAGGGTGCGCAGCTGCGCAGCATAGTTCTCGGCTTTCTGTATATCGCGGCTGGCAAGCAGCACGGCCTTGCCCTGCTCGGCAAGTTTGCGTGTGATCACGCTACCCATGCTGTCGGTCGAGCCCGTGACGATGTATAACGGCTTCTCTTGATCGGCCATTATTTTGTCGTTATCGGTCATCATAATCGGTTCTTTTAAGCGTTTATGTTTATCCAACCTGCAAAGATAGTGCAAGTCGTGCACAGAACAAAGGAATTTGTCCATTTTTCTGTTTGTGCTCAGTTTAAAAAGCTTCAAATGCTTGGATATTCAAGTTAAACACGCTACATTTGCAAGATAATAACTATGAATGACAGGATTTTATGACCCCGAAACGCCGAAAAAGAATGATTTTGATTGCTGGTTTGTTATTGCTGATGCTGGCTGCGATAGCTTGGTGCATGAGGCCACCTAAGAACACGATTCCCACGGTGAAACTCGGCACACTGGAGCGTTTCCCGCAGTTCCAGTCTCAGAACATCACACCCCGTGATGTTGTGGTGTGGCTACCCGACGGCTACCAGATTGGTGATTCATGCGATGTGCTTTACATGCATGACGGCAACATGCTGTTTGATGCCACCACAACGTGGAACCGGCAGGAGTGGTGCGTTGATGAGGTGATGGACAGTTTGATGAAAGCAGGCAAAATCCGCAGCTGCATTGTTGTCGGCATCTATAACACCGATGACCGCCTCAGCGAGTATTTTCCTGCCAAGACATGGCAGCATGTGCCTGAGGCCGAACGCAAGAATGCGAAACTGGAGAAACTCACGGCCGATGGTTACTTGAAATTCATCGTTGAGGAATTGAAACCATTCATTGACGAGCGATACAAACCGCTCACCACACGTGAGCACACCTTCATGATGGGTTCCAGCATGGGTGGATTGATTTCGCTCTACGCACTATGTGAATATCCGCAGGTGTTCGGTGGGGTGGCCTGTCTATCGTCCCACTTGTCGATGGCACACTTGCCGGGTGGCGTTAAAGGCGAACCGTGGGCCACTGGTTTTAGGGATTATGTGGGACAGCATTTGCCCGAGGCTAACGGCAGCCTCATCTATATGGACCATGGCACCGAGGATCTTGATGCCTTCTACGGTCCCTATCAGGAGCAGCTCGACAGCGTCATTGAGTCAAAAGGTTGGGACAAGCAGCATTACATGAGTCGCGTGTTTGAGGGACACGGCCACAAAGAAACCTATTGGGCCAAACGTCTTGACCAACCACTACTGTTCCTGTTAGGAAATTAAGGCAATTATTTGATATAGCGAATGAGTTGATGTATTTTTGCAAACGGAATCAAGAATAGATCAAATGAGAGAACACATTACTGTTATCGGCGGGGTGAACATGGATATTTCAGCGGCTTTGACAGCGCCGTTCGTCCCCGCTGACTCGGTGCCGGGGCAGGTGACCCTGGGCTGTGGCGGTGTGGCACGCAACATCGCCCATAACCTGCGGTTGATGGGGCATGAGGTGAAGTTCGTGAGCCTTTTCGGCGGCGAGACCTTCGGCGAGATGTGTTGGAGGGAGTGTCAAGCCATCGGATTGGACCTGTCATTGAGCGAGCGCTGCGAGGGTGAGCGCAACGGCCTTTACCTGTGCGTCAACGATCAGACTGGCGACATGATTGCAGCCGTTGCCGACACCGACATCGTGGACCGCATCACCCCCGAGTTCCTTGCCGAGCGCATCGATACCATCAACGCCTCGGCAGCTGTTGTTGCCGACACCAACATTTCGAGTGAATCTTTGCGTTTTCTCATCGACCATTGCACGGCACCGCTGTTTGTCGATGCTGTGAGCACCGCCAAAGCGTCCCGAGTCATTAAGGCACTGCAACAGAGTGAATCAAAGTGTCTGCATGGTTTGAAACTCAATCTCCTGGAGGCTCAGACCGTCACCCGCTGCGATACTGCACGTGAAGCAGCCGACTATCTCACGGCAATGGGTGTTAAAGAGGTGTATATCACCCTGGGCAGTGATGGGGTGTATTGCAGCGACAGTACTCGTCATGAACACTTCAAGGCCATCCCTTCGAGGGTTATCAACACGACTGGAGCGGGTGACGCTTTCATCGCCGGCATTGTGCATGCCACGATTCAAGAGGTGTCCTTCCCCGATAGTGCCCAAACCGGCCTTCGTGCCGCCCATGCGACCTTGCTCTCACATCAAACCGTCAATCCCGAAATCACTAAATATCTATAAGACAATGAATCGATATCTTTCCATTTCACCCGAAGTGCAGCAGGCGCTTGACGAGGGCCGCCCAGTGGTGGCACTCGAGTCCACCATCATCTCACATGGCATGCCCTATCCGCAGAATGTGGAAACTGCACTGAGGGTCGAGCAGACCATCCGAGACAATGGTGCTGTACCAGCCACTATCGCCATTATCGGTGGTGAGCTGAAAGCGGGGTGCACACCCGACGAAATCGAGTATTTGGGCAAGAAAGGCCAGGCTGTGACCAAGGCTTCGCGCCGCGACCTGCCTGTTCTCATCGCCCGTGGCGAGGATGGTGCCACCACCGTCACCACCACGATGATCATCGCCGCAATGGCAGGCATCCGCGTGTTTGCCACTGGCGGTATCGGCGGTGTGCACCGTGGTGCCGAGACCACGATGGACATCAGTGCCGACCTCGAGGAATTGGCCATGACTCCCGTCATGGTCATCTGTGCCGGAGCCAAGTCCATCCTTGATTTGGGGCTAACGCTTGAGTGCCTCGAGACCAAGGGAGTTCCTGTCATCGGCTACGGTACCGAGGAATTGCCGGCCTTCTACACCCGTCACAGCGGTTTCAAGGTGGATTACCGCATCGACACGCCCGAGGAACTTGCCGCCGCATTCAAGGCAAAACTCGAGATGGGTCTGCAGGGCGGCATGCTGGTCACTAATCCTATTCCCGAGGAGTACTCCATGCCTGCCGATGTCATCAACAAGGCCATAGACGAAGCCATTGCCGAGGCTAACCGTCTGGGCATCCGAGGCAAGGAAACCACGCCGTTCCTGCTTGCTAAGGTTAAGGACCTCACGGGTGGCGACAGCCTTGCCAGCAACATCCAGCTGGTGCTCAACAATGCCCGCCTGGCAGCCAAAACAGCCGCCGCACTGATGGGATAGTCTGCCTTGTCATTTGTGCCATGAAATGATGTTTTGTGGCGTTCCTGTTGCATGGGAAAGATTTTCTGTGTATTTTTGCTTTTCCATAGTCACACATTTTCTCTAAGGTAAAAAAGATGAAGACGGATTTAAAGACGAATATCAAATTTAATCAGGTTCCAAGTCGTTATTATTGTCCGGATAACGAAATCGAGCTCGCGTCGCTCACCCGATATGAAAAGGTCAATACCCTTGTCATGGAGGATTCAGATAGCGGTGCACGAGAAGCCGCCCTCGCAGTGGCTCAAGTGATTAACGAGTCAGTCGAGAGCAAGGGACGTTGCGTCATCGGCTTCGGCGCAGGTCGATATGTTCTCAAAGTTTATGACGAGTTGGTGAAGCTCTATTTTGCCGATAAGGTGAGTTTTGCCCATGTCGTCGCTTTCAATCTGAGTGAATTGGCGCTGGACAACAGCGATGAGTTGAGCCTGAACGACCGCATCCAGGGGCGCTTGTATGCCAAGGTCGACATCGAGCCCGACAACGTCCACACGTTTAACAGCTTGGCATCGATCGAGCATGTTCACAACCAATGCAAGGCCTACGAGCGGGAGATACATGATGCTGGAGGCCTTGACCTGGTGTTGTGTGACTTGAATCCCGACGGCTCACTGGCCTATAATGAGCCGGGTTCATCACGCAACAGTGTCTGCAGGTTCATCATGCTGGGCAGCGAATCGCGCTCGCGCATTGCCGAGGATTTCCAGAGCGACACGGCTCCCAAGACGGCTGTCACACTGGGATTGGGAAACATCTTGAATGCCGGGAAAATCATTTGTGTGGCTTGGGATGAGGATTCGGCAAACGCCTTGTTCAACACGATAGAGGGCAAGATGAACGACCTGCTGCCCGCTTCGTTCCTGCAGGTCCACAGCGACGCGAGGATTATTGCCGACCTGGATGCCGCGTCTCGCTTGACGCGCATCAGTTACCCGTGGAAAGTCACTTCCTGTGAATGGAACGACTACCTTATCCGCCGCGCCATCGTGTGGTTATGTAACCAGACGGGTAAGCCGATTCTGAAACTCACTAACAAGGATTATAACGACTATGGCTTGAGTGAACTGGTCGCATTGTATGATTCAGCCTACAATGTCAACATCAAGATATTTAACGACTTGCAGCACACCATCACAGGATGGCCTGGCGGCAAGCCCGATGCCGATGACACCTATCGTCCCGAGCGTGCCGAGCCTTATCCCAAGCGAGTCCTCATCTTCAGCCCTCATCCCGATGATGTGGTGGTGTCGATGGGTGGCACGGTGCACCGTCTGGTGCAGCAGGGACATCAGGTGAGCGTTGCTTTCCAGACCGATGGCGATGTGGCGGTGAGTGACGAGGACATGTTGCGGAGCCTCTTGCTGACCGAGCGCTTGACGAAACGCTTTGGCCAAGGTGACCAATTCTCGTTCATCAAGGAAGTGATGGACAAACTCTTGGGCCGTGGCGGCGATGGTGTCAGTGAGGACGACATGCGCTACTTCAAGGGCTCAATCATGTTGAGCGAGGCAATGATGGCGTGTCGCCAGATGGGTGTGCCGCGAAAAGACCTGTATGACTTGCGTCTGCCGTTCTATACCGACGATCCTCACGGGCAGGGCCGTGTCACCGATGCCGATGTGGCCGTGATACAGGAATTGATTGAACGCCTGAAGCCCCACCAGATATTCTTCGACAACGACTTGGTGGATCCTCACGAAACTCATGTGCGGGCACACAACGCGGTCCTGCGCGCGCTGGATAACCTCAAGGATGAGCCGTTCATGCGCGACTGCCGTGTGTGGATGTACCGCGGCCAGTGGGGGCAGTGGGACGTGGATCATGTCGAGATGGCAGTGCCAATGAGTCCTGAGGAGTTCAGCGACAAGCGCGCTGCCATCCTCAAGTTCCAGTCTCAGATTCACGATGCGCCTTTCCGCACGAGTGCCGACGGCAAACTGTCATGGCAGCGTTCCATCGAGCGTAACAGTGACCTCGCTGAAGTGTATCAGCGGTTAGGACTTGCCACCTATGAGGCCATCGAGGCATTTGTGCAATACCGCCTGTGATGCATTCTTCATGACGCTAAAAATAAAACGGGACAATTATTTTGCCCCGTTTTTTCATGGTTGATGAAACGATCAGTTGGTCACGGCGCGCGGCAGTTGCATCCACTCTGGGTCAAGGGCGATGCCATACTGCTCGCCGCGGTTGCCCGTGATGATGTACTGTTGCGCCAGATTTTTATCAGTGATGACGTTGCGGATGCAGCGGTTGATGCGGGATATGTTCTGATTGAGTGAGTCGCTGAAGGGGTCGCACAGGTTGTCGACCGTGCGCACCACACGATTCTCGTTGGCACCAGGCTTGACCATGCTGTAGATGTTTATCAGTTCGTCGCGATGCTTGTCGATGTCCTTCAACACGATGCCGCCGTCACCTTGTAAGCGTTGTTTCATGAACAGGATGTAGAGCGTGCGGCACATGGCGGGCATTTCAATCTCCAATTCGTCATATTCGGGCAACACGATCTTCATGTCACCATTGACCAGCAGATGGCCGGTCGTTGACCCCAACAGCACTTTGCCATGGAGCATGGTAGCCATCACCTGTTCGGGATCTTGATGATATTTTGCGATGAATGCGACAATTCTTGCCCTGAGGTCTTTCACGTCACGCTCATATTCTGACTCAATCCTCCTGAATTCTGCAACTTCCTCGGCTTCAAGGTCCAGCAATTCAACATTGGCACTGTCGGCTGATCCTGCATCAAGATAATCAGCCACGCTGCTATCCTCATCAATGATGCAAGATTGCGCCATTTCAAGAGAATCCTCATCAATGACGATGTTGTCATCTTTCTTGCGCTTGTTGCGCAACGACTTGATGGTCTTCTTGAGACGCGACTCCGGCTTCTTTTCCACTTCAGCTTCATAGTCATCTGGTTCTTCGCAAGAAAGCTTTGCTCGATTAATATGATAATGAACGCGGCGGGATTCTGCGACGCGGGTATGATCCTGTCGCATCTCAAGATCCCAATGATAATCATGGAGAACGTCCTCAAAGGGAGTCGATGCAGTAGAGCCTCCCCACTTGCCTTGCGGCATCTCGTTGCGGTCACGATAGTCCTTCTCGTTGATGATGACGTCACCCTCGCCGTCATCCATGACGTCTTCGAGACAATCGCTGAAGGCATGCACGGCTGCCAGCAGTGAATAGCTGTCGCTGCTGCCATATCGGTTCAGGTGAAGTTGAACCGTGGCATATTTACCGATGTTACCAACATTGAAACGTCGTGCCGCAATGACGGTATGGTTAACGTCCCATGTCTCAACCCACTCGAGCGAGAGCGGGCGTATCATGGGTTCGATCATGGTGGCGAACCACTTCAGGTTGTTAGTCTGCTTGGGATTGCCTATGACATAGATAATGCCGTATTTCAGGTCATGGGAGTTTAGTGGTGACATAATGATTGACGGGATTAGGTTAATATCATTAAAGCAGCAATAATCGTGCCAAAAAGCCGCTACCTGTCAGTGGTAGCGGCTATTGTCACTCTTTCCTATCAAGTTCAGATAAAATAATCTTCACTGTTGATTTCCTTGATGCATTCATCTCGGTCTTCAGCACTCATTGGTTGGGAAAGGCGGGATGTCATCTTGTCCATCCACCTGCTGCGTGCCATTCTGGCTTTAGCAAACATGGCATGCGTGCCGGCTTCTGTCTTGTCGAATTGCATGTGGTGGTCGATGTTCAGCGAGTAAGATACTGCCTCAACGTCATGGTCGGCACCGATGTAGGTGAACTGCCAGCCTTGCTCCTTGTAGCTCTCGATGAGGGCTCGGATGGCCGAGTGGGTGAACTCATGAGAGGCGTTCTCATAGCCGTCGGTGATGATGGTCACCAGCGCCAGCGATTCCGGGTTCTGGCTTTTAAGGGCATGAACACGGCTGATGGTCGTGCCGATGGCGTCATAAAGGGGTGTCATGCAGCAGGGGCGATAGTCGCGGTCGGTGAGTGTTTTCACTTCGGCGACGGGTGTGTTGTCATAGATGGTCTTCAATTCGCAGCCGCAGAAGGCGACGAGCGTGACGATGTGTTCCTGGTTGGGGTTCTTTTCCTGGGCACTCTTGATACTGCCGATGGTCTCATTCACACCATCGACGGCCTGGCGGGCAATACTTGACATGGATCCGCTCTTGTCAAGGATAATCACGTTGTAAACTTTCATCTTTGTTTCCATAATCCTGATTTTTTGTCAATGAATAAATAAAGCCTGTCGCACACCGGCTTCGTTCCCGATGGCATTGCAAAATTAGCATGACTTTCAGTGGTGCTCCTTTTTCTGCAACCTTGTTGTTTTTTTTCATGGGTTTGAAACCTATTTTTGAGAAAAATGGCTGAAGGAAGCGGGAATGTGAATAAAAAACATTATCTTTGTAGGTTAATCAAAAATACAACTGAGAATTAAACAAAATAATAGATATGGCAAGAAAAGGCGGATTACAATCTTTGAAGCAGGAGCGTCGTGAATATCATGACCGGGTCATCAACTTTTTTAATGAGCAAGGTGAGGCTCCGTTCAACTACAAACAGGTGTCGGCTGCTGTGGGGGCTAACACGCCCAAGCGCCGCACGCTCATCGTGGACATTTTGGATCAACTGGCTGTTGACGGATTCCTTGTTCAAGTAGGACCAGGCAGTTACAAGGCTGCCAACCGTTCATCGGTTGCCGAGGGCATCTTCATTCGCCGCGGTAACGGCAAGAACAGCGTGGACACCGCCAGCGACGACGGCAAGCCCATCATGGTTGCAGAGCGCAACTCGATGCATGCATTGAACGGTGACCGTGTGCTCGTGCACATCCGTGCCGCTCGACACGGCATGGAGCCTGAGGCCGAAGTGGTGAAGATTCTTGAGCGCAAGGAACAGGTGTTTGTGGGCACGCTGCAGGTGATGAAATATTTTGCCCAATTGGCGACCGACAGCAAGTTCCTGGCGACCGACATCTTCATCCCGCTGGATAAACTGGCAGGCGGAAGAACAGGCGACAAGGTGGTCGTGAAAATCGTGGAGTGGCCCGAGGATGCCAACAGCCCCATTGGTGAGGTGGTCGATGTGCTGGGTGTGGCCGGTGAGAACAACGCCGAGATTCATGCGATTCTGGCTGAGTTCGGCTTGCCCTACAAGTATCCCGAGAATGTGACCGAGGCGGCCGAACTGCTGGAGCCCGGCATCACCCCTGAGGAGATTGCCAAGCGCCGCGACATGCGCGATGTGACGACGTTCACCATCGACCCCGCCGATGCCAAGGACTTTGACGATGCCCTCTCGATTGAGAAACTCAAGAACGGCAATTGGGAAATCGGTGTGCACATCGCCGATGTGAGTCACTATGTGACCCCCGGCTCTATTATCGACAAGGAAGCCTATGAACGCGCCACATCGGTCTATCTGGTGGACCGCACGGTGCCCATGTTGCCCGAGAAATTGTGCAATTTCATCTGCTCTCTTCGTCCCGATGAGGACAAACTCACCCACTCGGTCATCATGGAAATGGATGCCGAGGCCAAGGTGAAGAAATACAAGATCTGCCATACGGTGACCCGCAGCAACAGGCGCTTCTCCTATGAAGAGGCCCAGCAGATTCTGGAAACCGGCAAGGGTGACCTTGCCGAGGAACTTGCCGTGCTCAACGAGATGGCCAAGCAGTTGAGGAGCCGCCGCTTTGAGGAGGGCGGTTCGGTATCGTTCAACCGCGAAGAAATCAAGTTTGAGATTGACGAGCAGGGCAAGCCGACAGCCGTGCATGTGCATGTGGCTCAGGATGCCAATAAACTCATCGAGGAGTTCATGTTGCTGGCCAACTGCAAGGTTGCCGAGCACATCGGCAAGGTGCCTAAAAACAAGACCGCCAAGAGTTTTGTCTATCGTGTGCATGACCAGCCCGACCTGGACAAGTTGCAGAACTTTGCCGACATAGCCGCTCACTTTGGCTACAAGGTGCGTACCAAGGGCTCCGGCAAGGATATCAACAAGTCAATCAATAAGATGCTGGAGCAGGCCAAGGGTAAACCCGAGGAGGAGATGCTCTCGATTCTTGCCATCCGCTCGATGGCCAAGGCTATCTACAGCGCGACCAACATCGGTCACTATGGTTTGGCGTTTGACTACTACACCCATTTCACCTCACCCATCCGCCGTTATCCTGACTTGACGGTGCACCGCCTGCTGGATGTGTATGCTGCGGGCGGCAAGAGTGTGGATCCTGTCAAACTCGAGGACCAGTGCAAGCACATGAGCGCTCAAGAGCAGTTGGCTGCCAATGCCGAGCGCGCTTCCATCAAGTACAAGGAGGTCGAGTTCATGGGCCAACGTTTGGGCGGTGTGTTCACCGGTCACATTTCAGGTGTGACCGAGTGGGGCCTGTATGTCGAGCTTGACGAGACCCATTGCGAGGGTCTGGTGGGCATCCGTGGCCTGGACGATGACTTCTACGAGTTCGACGAGAAGAACTATTGTATCCGTGGCCGTCGCGGCAACCGTGTCTATCGCTTGGGCGATAACATCACCATCCAAGTGGCTCGTGCCGACCTCATCAAGAAACAGCTCGACTTTGTCCTCGTTGACAAGGAGAATCCCGCGGGCACTCACCGCATCGACAAGGAGCCCATCACCGAGCAGAACAGTCGCAGCATGGGCGGCAAGATTTCGCGTGATGAGCGTCAACGCATGCAATACGAGGGTGGCAGTGCTTCGCGCCGCCAACAACGTGGTGCTCGAGGCAACACCACGCGCCGTCAAGCCAGGGAGGCCCGTGGCGCCAAGGCAGGGCGCGCAGCAAAGTCCACTCGCGCAGGCCGTTCAGGTAAGCCCCGTGGCCGTAAGAAGTAAAAAATGGAGATTATCCGTTTCTTTTGTCCTCACACAAGATAATGAGCATTACCACACGACATACAGTGAAACTCGAGACGCTGGGCTGCAAGCTCAATTTCTCGGAAACGGCAACGATGCAGTCGCTGCTTGCCGAACACGGCATCCTGCCTGTCGAGCGGGGTGGCGTACCAGACGTGTGTGTTGTCAACACGTGTAGTGTGACCGCGTTGGCAGACAGCAAGTGTCGTCAGCACATCCGCCACCTCATCCGCCAATACCCTGATGCCCTGATGGTGGTCACGGGCTGCTATGCCCAGCTCAAGGGCGAGGAAATCGCACAAATCGACGGGGTGGACATCGTCTTGGGCAGTGAGCAGAAACCCGACATCGCGCGCTATGTGCTCCAGTGGTTTGAAGACCGCCAGAGGCAGCTGCAGGTGACTCCGACTCGCGACATCCGCCGTTTCTCGCCCTCGTGTGATTGCGGCGATCGCACCCGCTATTGGCTCAAAGTGCAGGACGGGTGTGACTACTGGTGCACCTACTGCACCATCCCCGCCGCGCGAGGCCGCAGTCGCAGCGGCACCATCGCCGAACTCACCGCTCAGGCTCGCCAAGTGGCTGCCGAGGGTGGCAAGGAAATCGTCATCACGGGTGTGAACATCGGTGACTTCGGCAAGAACACGGGCGAGAAATTCCTCGATTTGCTTAAATCGCTCGATGAAATCGAGGAAATTGAGCGTTACCGCATCTCGTCCATCGAGCCCGACCTGCTCACCGACGACATCATCGACTGGTGTGCCAGTTCCAGGGCTTTCATGCCGCATTTCCACATTCCCCTGCAGAGTGGCAGTGACCCGGTGTTGAAGTTGATGCATCGCCATTACGACCGTCAGCTGTTTGCCGACAGGGTGGGGCGGTGCCGAGAACTGATGCCCGACTGTTTCATCGGTGTGGATGTGATGGTGGGCACCCGTGGCGAGACACCTGACCTGTTTGAGGACAGTTACGATTTCATTGTCGGGCTCGACTTGCAGCACCTGCATGTCTTCCCCTACAGCGAGCGCCCCGGGACCAAGGCCTTGAGCATCCCCTACATCGTTACACAGCAGGACAAGCAGGAGCGTGCCGCCCGTATGATTGCGCTGAGCGACAAGAAACAGGCCGACTTCACCCGTCGTTACCTGGGCACCGTACGCCCCGTGTTGCTTGAACATGGCCGAGGCAAGGGCATGATGCACGGTTTCACCGACAACTACATCCGTGTCAACGTGGAACCCGACATGAGCCTCGCCAACCAGATTGTGAACGTGAAACTGTTGACCCTCAACGACGACCTCACCGTCGATGCCGAGATAATAAAAGCATGAAACAGGTTGCTGTCATCATATTGAACTGGAACGGAGCGAAGCTGCTGCGGCACTATCTGCCCACAGTCATCGAGGGCACTGATGCCTCAATCGCTGACATCATCGTGGCCGACAATGGCAGCACCGACGAGAGTGTGCAGGTGTTGGAGCAGGAATTTCCGCAGGTGCAGGTTGTCAAGTTTGACAAGAACCACGGCTTTGCCGAGGGCTATAATCTGGCCATCGGGCAGACGCAGCATCCCTACACCGTCTTGCTCAACAGCGACGTGCGCACTCCTCAAGGCTGGCTCAATCCATTGTTGGATTACATGGAGGCCCATCCCGATGTGGGTGCCGTTATGCCAAAGCTGTTAAAGGACCGTGAGGACGGCAAGCGATCATTTGAATATGCTGGTGCCGCAGGCGGTTACATCGACTGCCATGGCTACCCCTATTGCCGGGGGCGCATCTTTGAATATGTCGAGGATGACAATGGCCAGTATGACGACGGTCCCAAGAGCGTGTTTTGGGCAAGTGGCGCATGCCTGATGGTGCGCAGCCAGTTGTATCGGGATGTGGGTGGTCTGGACAAGGACTTCTTTGCCCACATGGAGGAAATAGACCTGTGCTGGCGCATCCGTCTTGCAGGCTATGACTTGGCCATGGTGCCGTCGAGCCGGATTTATCATTTGGGAGGCGGTAGTTTGGCGTATGGCAACCCGCGCAAAACTTATCTGAACTTTCGCAATAACCTGTTGCTGCTGCACAAGAACTTGCCACAGCAGGAGGGCAAGCGGTTGCTGATGGTGCGCCGTCTGATGGACACGCTGGCCTTTGGGATGGCGTTGGCCAAGTTTCACTTCGGTGACGCGCGTGCCATTGTGCGCGCCCACCGCGACTTCCGCAGGATGAGGAAGAACTACACCTCGCAACCCACGGTCAATCTCCTGAAACAGTTGCCCGAGGAACGCGTGAACATCATCACCGCCTACTACCTGCGCGGTGTGAAGTTGTTCACCGACCTTAAGATTTAGGCATTAGTCATTGTACTGAGAATTTAGAACTAAAAACTTGAAAATATGAAAAAGCTTGGATTTGGACTCATGCGTCTGCCACTGGTCAACCCCGATGACCAGACAAGTATCGACATCGAGAAGTTTAAGGAGATGGCCGACCGCTTTATTGAGCGGGGTTTCACCTACTTTGACACTGCTTATCCCTACCATGGTGGCGCTAGTGAGCGTGCGTTGCGAGAGGCTGTGGTCGAGCGTTATCCTCGCGAGGCGTTCACCGTGACCAGCAAGATGCCCGTGTGGGCCATCAAGGAGGAGGCCGATCTGGAGCGCGTCTTCAACGAGCAGCTGGAGAAATGCGGTGTGGAATATTTCGACTATTACTGGCTGCATGCCCTGAACCGTGAGCGCGTCGAGGTGATGGAACGCATGGACGGTTGGGGATTTATCGCCCGGAAGCGTGACGAGGGCAAAATCCGCCACATCGGGTTCTCGTTCCACGACGATTCGGCTTTGCTGGCCGAAATTCTGGAACGCCATCCCGAGATAGAGTATGTGCAGCTGCAAATCAACTACCTCGACTGGGAGAGTCCTGCCATCGAGAGCAAAACCTGCTATGAATTGTGCGTCAAGCATGGCAAGCCCGTCATTGTTATGGAGCCAGTCAAGGGTGGTTCACTGGCCCGTGTGCCTGAAGCCATCGAGCGGCTGTTCAAGGACTATAACCCCGAAGCCAGCCCTGCCTCATGGGCTATCCGCTACTGCGCATCACTGCCTAACGTGATGATGGTGCTCAGTGGCATGAGCAACATGGAGCAACTGGAGGACAATACCGGCTACATGCAGGACTTCCAACCTCTCAACGATGAGGAACAGGCCATCCTTGCCCGTGCGACCGAGGTGATTCGCGACTCAATCGCTATCCACTGCACTGCCTGCCATTACTGCACCGAGGGTTGTCCACAGGAGATAGCTATCCCCGAGTACTTCAACCTTTACAACATGATGCAGCAATTCCCGCAGCAAAAAAGCAATTGCAAGCTCTATTATGACCTGTTGGCCAAGAACCACAGCAAGGCCAGCGAGTGTCTGGAGTGCGGCCAGTGCGAGGCCCAGTGCCCCCAGCACATCGACATCATCGACAACCTTAAACTCGTAGCCCAGGCCTTTGAGCAGTCTTAAACTTCGAATCATTTAATTTGAATGATTTTCTGAGGACCTGTAAGTTTTTTCGGTGATTTTTTGGAATAATCCCCAAAAATCACGATATTTGCGCACAATTATTATAGAATTCAATCATCTCGCCACGGTGACGAGCCGTCGAGGCGATTATTGTTGTAATTTATCACTAACAATATAAAACTTTACGCCTATGTAACAGAAATCTTTACTTATTCGGATGGTTGTCCTGGTTGTGGCCATGATGTGTGCCATCGGCGCCAACGCTGTCGAGGCCTATGCGTGCTACACTTCGTCGAACAAGACGCTGACGTTCTACTACGACAACCTGCGCAGTTCCCGCACGGGTACGACCTATGACATGAACACGGGCGACTACGGTTTGCCGGGCTGGTTCAACGACGGCATCAATCATCAAGTGACCAAGGTGGTCTTTGACCCATCGTTCGCTGGTGCCCTTCCGACAAGCACACGGGCATGGTTTAACGGCATGAATATTCAAACCATTGATGGTGCCAATTACCTGAATACCAGCAAGGTGACCAATATGGGGTACATGTTTGCATCAAGTACCATCACATCTGTTGATGTGAGCACCTGGAACACGTCCAATGTGACCAATATGAATTTGATGTTCGGCGCTTGCAGGAACTTGACAAGTATCGACTTGAGCAATTTCGTTATTGGCAATGACACCAACACTGATGACATGTTCTCGAATTGCGATGAGTTGAAAGATGTGATTTTGGGTAGTGGCATCGCTAGATTAGGCGAGACTGCTCTCAACAGATGTTATGTGTTGGCCAATATCATTTGTCTTGCTACGACTCCGCCCGCTGTGCAGAACAACACGTTCGAGGACAGCAATTACAGCAGAGCGACGCTTCATGTGCCCGCGGGCTCAAAGCCGGCCTATCAGACCGCTCCCTACTGGCAGAATTTCACCAACATCCATGAACTTGTCCCTGAGGCTTATGCCAATTACACGCCTGAGAATAACACGCTGACGTTCTACTACGATACTCAACGCTATTTCCGCACGGGTACGATCTATGACATGAATACGGGATACGAGGTGCCTGGCTGGTTCAACGACGGCATCAATCATCAAGTGACCAATGTGGTCTTTGACCCGTCGTTTGCCGATGCCCGCCCGACGAGTACACGGGGATGGTTTAACAGCATGAACATTCAAACCATTGATGGTGCCAATTACTTGAATACCAGCGAGGTGACCAATATGGGTTACATGTTTGCTGGATCCTCCATTACATCTGTTGATGTGAGCACCTGGAACACGTCCAACGTGACCGATATGAATTTGATGTTCGGCACTTGCAGGAACTTGACGAGTATCGACCTGAGCAATTTTGTTATTGGCAGTGGCACCAACACGGAAAACATGTTATCGAATTGCGATGACTTGCAAGATGTAATCTTGGGTAGCGGTATCACTCGATTAGGCGAAAATGTTTTCCACAATTCTTATAGGTTGGCCAGTGTCACTTGTATGAGCACGACTCCGCCTACACTGAGCAACAACACGTTCGATGACACCCATTACAGCAGAGCGACGCTTCATGTGCCTGGCGGTTCAAAGCCGACCTATCAGGCTGTTGCCTACTGGAAGAATTTCACCAATATCGTGGAATTCAGCAGTGGTGACATTTTTGAGGTTGATGGCATCTATTATAAGGGTGACGGCTACGGAGCGGTCATGGTAACCAACGACGGCACCTCAAGCTATGGCTGTTACAGCGGCACGGTGGTGATTCCTGAGGTGGTGTACAATGCTAATGACGGATGGTGGTACACGGTGGACGGCATCGACGAGCGTGCGTTCTACCGCTGCCCGTATCTGAAGCACCTGACTCTGCCTAACAGCATCGGCATCATCCATAATGAAGCCTTCGTGGATGCGTTTTGGGATGCCAGCAACAGCACCATCACATGCATGGCGCTGATGCCGCCCCTGATCTCGCCCAGCGCCCCCGATGCTTATGCTGCCCCCGACATGACACTCTATGTCCCCTACAACACGAGGTCTGCCTATCAGGCGATTAATGCCTGGAATCAGTTTGGCAACATCGTGGAGCTGAACTACAGCTTCGAGAAAAACGGCATCTACTACAAGATTACAGGCGATGGCACGGTGAGTGTGACCTACAAGGACGGCAACTACAACACTTACAACGGTCGCGTAGTGATTCCCAGAACGGTGACCTATGGCGGCGTGACCTACATGGTGACGGCCATCGACAACCTGGCATTCTTTAATTGCCCCAACCTGACGGACGTGGTCATCCCCGAGACGGTGACTATCATCGGCAACAGGACATTCAAAGGCTGCACCGCGCTGACGAGCATCACCATCCCCAACTCGGTGACCAGCATGGGCGTGAATGCGTTTGAGAACTGCACGTCGCTGACCGATGTGGTCATCGGCAGCGGCATGACCAGCATCGCCACCATGACCTTCCATGGCTGCGAGGAGCTGGAGCGTGGCACGATTACCTGCCTGGCCACCATTCCGCCCACAATCAGCCAGCAGAACGCATTTGATGACGGGCACTACGACTACACAACCCTGTATGTTCCCAAGAGCAGCTACGCAGCCTACCAGTAGGCTCAGTATTGGAGCAATTTCTATGACATGCATGAATTGTGGTCGCTGGACGACGCGTTGAACGTTGACGGCGGCACCATACACTTCGTGAGCACGACAACCTATCCCTGGAAGGTGATTAATGACGGCGGCGGTACTCTCCATTATGCCGAGTCGGGTAACACTGGCATTGCCAACACTACCTCGACGCTGACAGCCACGGTGACTGTTCCCAATGGCGGTGGCACCCTGTCGTTTATCTTCCAGGCTTGGGGCGAGGGCACATCACCCATCTATGACAAGTGCGAGTTTGCCATCGACGGTACGGCACAGTTCGCTTATGGTGCACGCCAGAATGACTGGGAGGCTTACTCGGTTGAATTAGAGCCTGGCACCCACACATTGACGTGGAGTTACACCAAGGACGGAAGCGTCAACCCAACTGGTGACTACTTTGCCATCAACAACGTCCGCTTGGACACTACGGTGATGCGGGGTGACGTTGATGGCAGCGGTAACGTGAGCATCGATGACGTGACGACCCTGATTGATATCCTGCTCACCGGAGCCACGGCACCTGCCGCGGCCGATTGCGACCTGAGCGGCGGCGTGAGCATCGACGATGTGACCACGCTGATCGACTACCTGCTCACAGGAAATTGGCCGAGATAGCAGTTGACAGTTAGCAGTTAATACCAGACATCCGCACTCCATCAGTTGGGGTGCGGATGTTGGTTTTTGGGAATCAGATGAATCAGTGGTTTGAACCATTCGGTCTGTACACGCTACGACGACGGGATTCAGCACAGTCGTCAAAATCAAAAAAAAGGTGAAAACTATTGACAAGGGCCTCTGAATGTTGTAATTTTGCACAAAATTGCGGTGGTGTGCCCTGTTGTGGAGCAACGCCTCAATTATCAAAAGTGGAAATCTGAAACTAAAAACTTAATATGGCTAAACAAGAAAAGAAAACTCAAGTCGAGAACAAGGAGAAGGAAAAGGTGACTTATCCGCTGACAAAAATCAACTTTATCCTCATGGCAATCTGCCTGTTACTCATCATCATCGGCTTTTGGCTGATGACAGGTGATGCCAATGTGGGCGACACGTTCAACAAGAATCTGTTTGAAACCAGCCGCGTCACCACTGGCCCCATCATCGCGTTCTTGGGCTTTGTGCTCATGGTGTTTGCCATCATCTATCGCAAGAAAGACAACAAACCCGAAGATAACGAATAACTGACATGGATTGGTTAGAAGCGTTGATTCTGGGCATCGTCCAGGGTCTGACGGAGTATTTACCCGTGAGCAGTAGCGGCCATTTGGCAATCGGCAGTTACCTGTTCGGGCTGAATGGTGAGGATAATCTGGCTTTCACCGTCCTGGTGCATGTGGCGACGGTGTTGAGCACCTTTGTGGTGCTGTGGAGCGAAATCAACTGGATTTTGAAGGGACTCTTCAAGTTCAAGATGAACGATGAAACTCGTTATTTCCTCAACATCCTGGTGTCGATGATTCCCATCGGCATCGTGGGTTTCTGCTTCAAGGACAAGGTGGAGGAAATCTTTGGCAGCGGGCTGCTCATCGTGGGTTGCATGCTGCTGGTTACCGCCGCCCTGCTCATTTTCTCCTATTTTGCCAAGCCGCGTCAGAAGGAAAAAATCTCGTGGAAGGACGCCCTGATTATCGGCATTGCCCAGGCATGCGCCGTGATGCCGGGACTGTCGCGTTCGGGCAGCACCATTGCCACAGGTTTGTTGCTGGGTAACAAGAAGGAATCACTGGCTCAGTTCTCGTTCCTGATGGTCATTCCGCCCATTTTGGGCGAGGCCTTGCTCGACGTGCTCAAACTCGTCAAGGGTGAGGAAGCATTTGGCAGCATCGAAGCGTTGCCGCTGGTGGTGGGCTTCATTGCCGCCTTTGTAGCCGGCTGCCTGGCCTGCAAGTGGATGATCAACATCGTCAAGAAGGGCAAACTGTTGTGGTTTGGCGTTTACTGCGTTATTGCCGGCCTTGTCGCCATTGCCCTCTCACAACTCATGCCCGCCCCCGCAATGTAATAGATAATAGATAAAAGATAATAGATGGCTGAAGCCAACTAGGGACTAGAAACCAGGGACATAAAAAATGCTCAATCCGATAGAAGGCGAAATATTCTGCATCGACAAGCCGCTTAGGATGACCTCGTTTGCCGCTGTCAAGAAAGTGCGTGCCGTGTTGCGCACCCACCTGGGGACGCGACAGGTCAAGGTGGGCCATGCCGGCACCCTTGACCCGCTGGCCACCGGTGTGCTGCTGTTGTGCACCGGTCATGCCACCAAGCGCATCGACGAGTTGCAGGCAGGTGTCAAGGAATATATCGCTGACCTCAGATTGGGAGCCACCACACCCAGTTATGACTTGGAGACCGAGGTGGATGCCACCTATGAGTGGAAGCACATCGACCGCGCCCTCGTCGACCGTGTGCTGCAAGAGCAGTTCACGGGCAGCATCGAGCAGGTGCCTCCCTCGTTTTCGGCCTGCAAAATCGACGGCAAACCCGCCTACAAGCTGGCTCGCAAAGGTCAGGATGTGGAAATCCGCCCCAAGACCTTGGTCATCGACGAGATTGAGGTGCTGCAATGCGGCTTGCCCGATGAGCCGACGTTGCAAATTCGTGTGGTCTGCAGCAAGGGCACCTATATCCGCGCCTTGGCCCGCGACATCGGTGTGGCTCTGGGCAGCGGTGCCCACTTGACGGCTTTGCGTCGGACCCGTGTGGGAGATATCACCGTTGACAAGTGCCTCACGCTGGAGGGTCTGGTCGAGAAACTTGACAACGAGGAGTATGTTTCACCAGAGCAGGCTGCTGCCGAACGTCTGGAGCGTGAGCGCATCGAGAATCGTGAACGCGCCGCCCGCCAGAAGGCCGAACGCGCCGCCCGCAAGCAAGAAAAGAAATGTGACGCGCCGTCCAAGCGCACTTCACAGATAAAATGAACAACAATTTCTAGAGCATCCAGAACATCTGGATTATCTAGATAATAAACATAAAAAACTGATAGATTATGAAGCTTTCAGAGTTCAATACCAAGATGCCCGAGGATTTGATTGCCTCGTATCCCTCTCCCGTTCGTGACGAGTCCCGATTGATGGTGTTGCACAAGCGCAGTAACCAAATCGAGCATCGAGTGTTCAAAGAAATTCTTGAATATTTCAACCCCCACGACCTGTTTGTTTTCAACGATACGCAGGTGTTCCCTGCCAAACTCTTCGGCAATAAGGAAAAGACGGGTGCCCGCATCGAAGTGTTCTTGTTGCGTGAACTCAACCCCAACAACAAGTTGTGGGATGTGCTGGTGGAACCTGCCCGCAAAATTCGCATCGGCAACAAGCTGTACTTCGGTCTTGACGACTCGATGGTGGCCGAGGTCATCGACAACACCACCTCGCGTGGCCGCACGCTGCGTTTCCTCTATGACGGCGACCATGACCAGTTCAAGAGAGACCTGTACAACCTGGGTAACACGCCTTTGCCCTATTACATCAACCGCGAGGCTGAGCCCGAGGATGCCGAGCGCTACCAGACCATCTTTGCCAGCAAGGAGGGTGCCGTGGTTGTTCCTGCCGCCGGCCTGCACTTCTCGCGCGAGCTGATGCGCCGCATGGAGATCCGTGACATCGACCGTGAGTTCCTGACCATGCACATCAGCCTGGGCAGTTATCGCGACATCGAGGTCGAGGACCTGAGCAAGCACCGCATGGACAGCGAGGAGATGGACGTGAGTGTTGAGCTTGCCGAGAAGGTGAATGCCCTGCGCGACGGCGGCAACAAGGTGTGTGCCATCGGCACGTCGGTGTTGCGCGCCTTTGAGACCTGCGTGGGCATGAACGGACACATCAAGCCCTTTGGCGGCTGGAGCAACAAGTTCCTCTTCCCTCCCTATGAGTGCACGACCTGTGACGCGCTGGTCACCAATTTCCACATGCCTTACTCCATCATGCTGATGGCCCAGGCGGCCTTTGGCGGCTATGACCAGACGATGGCAGCCTACAAAGTGGCCATCGAGGAAAAATACCGTTTTGGTGTCTATGGCGATGCAATGCTAATCCTGAATGACTGATGAGTGGAATATTTTTATTATCTTTGCAGGATAGTTTTTGAGAATAATCGAAATAACAATCAATTAATAACTCTAAATCATCAAAATTTATGTGGTTAACTAATTCATCCGTAGGACGCAAGGTGATCATGTCGGTAACCGGCCTCTTCCTTGTCCTATTTGTCACATTTCATGCGCTGATGAATGCTGTGGCCCTTTTCTCGTTACCTGCCTATGACAAGGTGTGCGAGTTTTTGGGTGCCAATTGGTATGCCGTGGCAGGCACGCTCGTGCTGGCTGCTGGCTTCGCGATTCACATCATCTACGCTTTCTGGCTCACGTTCCAGAACCGCAAGGCTCGCGGTAATGATCGCTATGCCGTGACCTCCAAGCCCAAGAATGTGGAGTGGGCATCCCAAAACATGCTCGTGCTTGGTCTCATCGTGTGCTGCTTCCTGATTCTGCACTTTTTCCAATTTTGGGCCAAGATGCAGTTGCCCGAACTGATGACTGGCACACCGGAGTATGGTGGAGAAGAAGCATTGAATGCCACTTTTGGCAATGGCAACTGGTGGGTGCTTGTTGTTTATCTCATCGGCTTTGCTGCCCTGTGGTTCCACATCAGCCACGGTTTCTGGAGTGCATTCCAGACCTTGGGTACCGCCAATGACAAGTGGATTCCCCGCTGGCAGTGCATCTCCAAGTGGTGGGCAAGCATTGTGTTCATCCTGTTTGCTGTTGAAGCCATTTATTTCGCTCTTCACTTCAATGGCGTCATCAATTGCTAATCGCTGAGTATTAACCTATTAAATTTGTAACACAAATGGAAGAAACAAAGATCAACGCTCAGCCCATCGATTCCAAGATTCCCGAGGGACCCATCGCTGAGAAGTGGACCAACTATAAGGCTCATCAAAAACTCGTCAACCCCGCCAACAAGCGCAAACTCGACATCATCGTCGTGGGCACCGGTTTGGCAGGTGCGTCGGCAGCCGCCACGCTGGGCGAGATGGGCTTCAATGTGCTGAACTTCTGCATCCAGGATTCACCCCGTCGCGCTCACTCGATTGCCGCTCAGGGTGGTATCAATGCAGCCAAGAACTACCAGAACGACGGTGACTCGGTTTACCGCTTGTTCTATGATACCGTCAAGGGTGGTGACTATCGTGCCCGCGAGGCCAACGTTTATCGCCTGGCCGAGGTGTCTAACAATATCATCGACCAATGCGTAGCACAGGGTGTTCCCTTCGCTCGTGAGTATGGTGGTCTGCTGGCCAACCGTTCATTTGGTGGCGCTCAGGTAAGCCGTACATTCTACGCCAAAGGTCAGACCGGTCAGCAGCTGCTGCTCGGTGCCTACTCGAGCCTCAACCGCATGATTCATGCCGGCAAGGTAAAGAGCTATAACCGCTATGAGATGCACGATGTTGTAATTATCGACGGCCGTGCCCGCGGTATCATTGCCAAGAACCTGGTGACCGGTAAGCTTGAACGCTTTGCCGCTCACGCTGTGGTAATCGCCACCGGTGGTTATGGCAACACCTACTTCCTGAGCACCAACGCCATGGGCTGTAACTGCTCGGCTGCGATGGCTTGCTATCGCCACGGCGCTTACTTCGCCAACCCCGCCTATGTTCAGATTCACCCCACCTGCATCCCCGTTCACGGTGACAAGCAGTCCAAGCTGACGCTGATGAGTGAGTCGCTGCGTAACGACGGCCGCATCTGGGTGCCCAAGAACATCGAGGACGCCAAGAAGCTGCAGGCAGGACAAATCAAGGGCAGTGACATTCCCGAGGAAGAGCGTGACTACTA
>JAEEGI010003074.1_pt1 | contig 40049 bp, 36 predicted proteins | sample 8958751 | NCBI WGS metagenome assembly JAEEGI01 (sample SAMN16246545, study PRJNA631951) | gut metagenome | biome: gut microbiome; feature: rumen; material: KS-attached | host: Bos | place: Iran: Karaj | collected 2018-10 | reverse complement strand
GGCCGATGAGGAATTCGAGGGAGAGGTAGTAGACGCGCTTCACGTCCTTTTCGTAGTACGTGTTCTGCGTCTTGATCCAGCGGTCGACGAGTCGGTCGCGTACAGCGTAGGCGACGGCGAGGAACTTTTCGTGGTCGGTCACCGTGAAATTGCTGCGTGCAAGGGTGTGGTGGATGTGGTCGGTAAAAGCCTGGCGGAATGCGTCGGCATCTGTACCGAGGACCGGAATGTCTTTTGCTTTATTCGCTTTGGCCATGATACACCTATTGGTTAAATGTTTATCCCGCCATCAAGTTTAGAAATATTTACGCATGGATGGGGGAAAATTGGGCCAGTTTCACCTATTTATGTGATAAAATACACCATGATGATTGATTTTTTGCACAAAAAACTAAATTGTTTGTATGCGTTTATCTACTAGCTTCAAAAAAAGTGCTTTTTCTTTCTGCAGTGTCCTGGCCCTTGCCTTGACGGCTGTCCTTGCCGGTTGCGGGGATGATTCTTCCTCTTCGCCTTCTTCTCCGGCTCAAAATCCAACGAGTTCTTCGGGGGCACAACTCCCTGATGCTGGCACGACTCCGACAAATTCTTCGGGATCTCTCCCGGATGCCGGTACGAACCCGGCGAGTTCGCCGGATGCTGTGAATCCGACGAGTTCTACTATCGATTCGCCAGAAAATGGCTCCTTTACTTTTGCGACGACCCCAGGAGCACTTGCGCTTGCTCCGGATGAGGATGGCTTCTACGATATGGGCGACGTCTATAAGGCTGTACCCCAGACAAGCAAGATTGCTTTCGTGATTCGACACTCGAAACGCGAGAAGAATAACTTGGGTACGGAATCTCAGTTGACTCCGATTGGCATTCAGATGGCTCAGACTCTTGGCACAAAACTTGTGGGTGAAGAGTCCTTCTACTATGCATCGACTGATTTTATTCGCACACGGGAAACCTGTAAGAACATTGCGGTGGGTCGTGGTGAAGCCGATGTGGAAGTCGTGACTTGGGATGGCATTGATGGCGGTTACTTCTTGACCGTTCCTACGGACACACTGGATGCCCTTGTTTCTAGTAGGGGAGGAAACCAGAAATATATTGCGCAGTATGCTTATGGAGCTCCTTTTACGAATGCTGCGGTAGCCGCTGTAATTCCTGGTTATTTCTATGATCTGTTTGAACGTGGAAACCAGTTTGTAAACGAAGTGATTGTCGCGAATATGTCGGGTTGGAAACGTGTGAGTATCCTCGTTAGCCATGACATGCTTGTCGAACCGCTTATTGCATTCGTATCGAACAGGACGATAGACCTGAAATTCTACCAGACCCCGTTCCGTTGGGTCAACTACTTGTCCGGTATCGCTGTGATTGTTGATGAGGCTGGCGCTGTGACGGCGCTTCCTGTTCGTGGCGATTCTGTGGGCTGGATGCGCCCCGCCGATGAAGTGGAAGAAAAGGTGCAATGAGAATTGCTCTTCTAGGCTCTACAGGGCTTGTTGGCAAAAATGTCGTTCAATTGCTAGCTCGGTTGGATGAAGTTGAAAGCGTTTATTGTCCTGTACGCTCCATTCCTAATTTAGGACAGATGGGCGTCTTGCAGGGAGCCTCGAAGTTCAAGTTCGAGGTCATTGATTTTGACGAGTTGTTGAGTGTGCAATCAGAGAATCAGTGGAAGTCGAAAATATGCTTGAATTTTAGCGGGTGCGATGCGGTGGTGTGCTGTTTGGGGACAACCCGGAAGCAGGCGGGGAGCCGTAACGCCCAGGAAAAGGTCGACGTGCGTCTGCCTCTTACATTGGCGGCCATTGCAAAAAAGCAGGGCGTCAATCATTTCTTGTGCGTGAGCGCACAGGGCGCGAATTCGCATTCACCGTTCTTCTATAATCGTCTGAAGGGAATGCTCGAAGAGGGCCTGACCATGATGAATTTCGATGCGCTTACGCTGGCCCGTCCATCGCTTTTGCTCGGGAAACACAAGGATAAGCGCTTTGGCGAAGAACTATTGCAAAAGATTTTCGGGGCCCATCTCGAGTGGATTCCCGAACGGCTCCGCCCCGTGCATGCAGAAACGGTTGCGGCGCATTTAATCGCTTCCCTCCTTAAACCGCCCACAGAACACGTATGCGCAACCGATGGCGTGAAAGGGAAGAGGATAATATATAATAGGGTGCTAGCGCAAACGAAAGTGGAAGAATTGTTCTGAGGGACAATGAGGTCGGTCGCCGAAGGCTCCCTTTGAGCAATGAGGTCGCGACCTTCGGTCGCTTTGAGGTATGAGGTTTTAACCTCACCGCTCATAGCTCATAGCTCACTGCTCACTGCTTGCGCCTCGAGCCTACTTAAACTTCACGAACTTATACAGGAACTTTGCGCTTTGCACGGGAGTCTTGAGGAAGGCTCTCTTTTTGTATCCGCCCAGCGCGAAACCTTGCAGCACCTTGTAGAGCCCGACCTGGTCTTCGCGGTTCAGCGCAAGCAGGAACCTGCGGAACTTGAGCTCGAAGTCGTGCATTTTGCCGAAGTAGCCGTAACAGCGCTTTTCGTATTGCTTCAGGAATTCCTTGGACAGATCGCCGCGTCCGAGCCCGTCATTCACGTATTCGGCGCAGAAGCGGCCCGCCCGCATCGCGGAAGCGATGCCACCACCCGTGAGCGGGTTGGTGTGGTGGGCGGCATCGCCCACCAGGGCGAAGCGGTCCAACGTGTAATTCTTGATTATGCTCGAGACGGGGATAATTCCGCCGACGGTGTAGTTTATCTTGGCTCCGGGGAACAGCTTTTCCAGCCATTCCATCGTAATCTCGAGGATGTTCCCGTCGTGCTTTCCGTTCGCGAGGAAGCCTGCGCCGAAGTTGGTGACGTTCGACTTCTGCTTCGGGAAACTCCAGATGTATCCGTCGTTGATAAAGTCGTGGCCCTGCCAGAAGGTGAGGTAGTCGGGCTTGGTCAGGAGGCCCTGCACCTGGATGTCCACTCCGGTACATGTCTCGTTCGGTTTCTGCACGCAGTCAAGACCGACCATGCGACCGATGCGGCTTTCCACGCCGTCTGCGGCGATGACCATCTTTGCAAAGATTTCTTGCGTTCCCGTTTCGGTGACTGTGCCGTCGCCGTTCCCCTTGCCGAGGGAGACTCTCACCATGCGTTCGCGGCCTTCAACGTCGCTCACGTACGTGGCGCGGGCGCAGGTCACCACCTGGGCGCCTTCGTCTTCTGCCAGTTTGGCAAGCCACGGGTCAAAGATTTCTCGGTTCAGCATGATGCCCGTGCCCGGTTTCGGGACTTCGATGTTCACGCCGTTCGGACCATAAATGTATAGACCGTTGATGATGCTCTCGATGCAACTGTCGTCGATGGGGCCGTAGGTCTGCAGGTCGGCAAGTGTCGTGCTCGCTTCGCCACAGCGGACGGGGTAGCCGATGCGTTCACGCTTTTCGAGGAGCAGTACCTTGTGGCCTTCGCGGGCGAGGTTACGTGCTGCGACGGACCCGGCTGGGCCCGCGCCGATGACTACGACGTCGTAACAGGAATCAAGCATCGTCCACCTCCGTAATTTTCAGGGCACCGACGGGGCATGCTTTAGTACAAATTCCGCAGCATATACATTTTTCGGGGTCGATTTGCAAGTCCAGGCCGTACATGTCGAGCGCCATCTTGGGGCACATGCCAACGCAGCCTGCACAGGCGAGACAAACTTTTCTGTCGTGAACGAGCTTTTTCATCCCTTTTAATATAGTAAACTCGCGCAAAGAGCGTATCAGTGGACGGAATAAAAAAAATGTTCTTTTTTAGAAAAAATGATGTATTATTAGAAGAAAGGAGAATGAAATATGAACTTGAAAAAAGTATTTGCCTTGACTTTCGTGGCTTCTGCTTTTGCCTTTGCGCAGCAGGAAGCTTCAACTGAAAATCAGACAGTCTCTTCCACAGACCAGCCTGCCGTTGTGGAATCTCCGGCTCCTGTGGTAGAATCTGCTCCTGCCGAAGGACAGCAGCCGGAAGCGGTTGTGGAGTCTGAAGCTGCGCCGGAAACGGCTCAGGTTCAGGATTCTGCTTCTACAGCTGGAACGGCTCCTGTTGCCGAAGCGGCGAGCGCGGAAACTCCTGCGGCTGACTCCGCTGTGGCCGATTCTGCAAAACCCGCAGCGCCGGAAGCTGAACAGCAAGTGGCTGTGGCTCCTCCGGAAGCGCCGGAGGCGACTCCCGCCGCCGAGGTGGCGGCGCAGCCGGCTCCAGAGCCGGCTAGGAAGGGCCCTCCTCCCAAAACTCCGTTTACGGTTGCTCGCGGCAATGCGTTCAACATGGTGGAAAACGAGGCCGCTCCTGACAATGTCGACCTCTTGCTGAAAAACCGCCTTGTCAAGATTGCCGGGCAAAAGTTTGTTTATGTGGAACCGGCCGGAGAAAAGGGCGTGGTTTCCCTGGGCAATTTCTTCGGAGCAATGGATTTGTCGGGTGATCTCGGCCGTGCGGCCGTAGGTTATGCGAACTTCGGTTTTGCTGCCGAGCTGCGCTTGAGCCTAGGTCAGATTGAAATTGACGATGATGAAGGCAAAAAGAAGGGTTCCTATGCCGGCGATGACTGGGGCCTTACTTTGTCCAAGGTTCTCGGCGGGTATGTGATAACGGCCTCTGCTGACTGGATCACTTTCGCCGACGAGATGAATGTTGACCCCAAGACGGGGTCTAAAGTGGAACAACGCTATCGTGATCTGGAAGCCTCCCTTATCCTATCCGATGGACCTTCCGCCCAGAAGCATTTCTGGTCTATGGGCGTTGCTTTTGTCCGTCACGAGAACGAGAATGAAGTGGGGGACCGTGTCGTGAATCCGGATGTGGACTCCCGCATGACTTTTGTGCCCCTGTTTAACTATGGTACTCCTGCCTTGCGTTCGGAACGTGCGAACCTGTACCTCGGCGTGAATTCGTCTTTCCCCATAACCATCATGGATCCGACGGAATACACCAATCATGAACGTGGCAAGACCTATAAGACATCGCAGTACAACTTAGGAGTAACCCTTGTGCCGAATATCGTGAGCGAGGTCCTGCTGAACAAGTATGTGATGTTCTTTGGCGAGGCGAATTATGAATGGAATGCCATCCAGTATATCTGGGGCAAGGACACTGCCGGGAAAAACTATACCATCAAGCAGAGCTTGACGGACAAGGTCAATGCTTCTATTGGAACCCGCTTCCAGTATGACAACTTGGTCGCTTGCGAATTTGCCCTCGGTGATTCCTTCTTCACCGATACCAAGGCCATCTTCAATGGCGAAGGTGTATTCATCAAGTTTGGTGGATTCATCTACTTCTAGGCCAGATGTTTTAAAAACAAAAAAAAGTCGTCCTCGTGACGACTTTTTTTGTTGATACCTTGTGATTGAGCGATTAGAGGAACCAGAGGCTCAGGCCGAGGTTGATGGCTCTGAGTTTTGTTCCTTCCATAACCTTGCAGTCGCTTTCCTTGACTTTGCGGTCCTTGTTGCTGTCATCCTCGTACAACATGACGCTTGTTGCGTCCGGGTAGAGGTCTGAAAGACCGACATAGAAACGGGCGTTGATGCTTAAGTGGTCGGGGATGATGTAGAAACCGACGCCCATAACAACGCCGAATCCGAGTGTGGCCTGTTCAATGTTGTCGCCGAAGTCATCGGGTCTTTTCACAGTGATGTCGCTGCCGGGAACATGGATGTCGCCCATTTCGGCGTCATATTCCAGCTTGTTGCTGAGATTGAGGGTGAGTTGAGGACCGACTTCGAAGAATGCTCGCGGGTGGAGGACGGCGCGGAGCAATAACGGGAGGGCCAGGTTGCTCTGTGTCTGTTGAATTTCGATTTCATCGTAATCCTGTGTTACCTTGAAATATTCAAAGTGCAGTTCCGGGGTGAACCACACCACGTCAATGATTTCGAATCGTGCGGCAACGCCGGCGTCGAAACCCCAACCGCTAGCTTCATCGTCGGCACCGTTCAGGTCCTCGGTCCCCCAGTAGTTCGTAATGTTGTAGCCGCCGCGGATACCGATGCCTGCCGTTGCTCTACGGACTTTCTTGGCGGGCTGTTCGGCCGTGGTCTGATCTATTTGAGAGAGCGAGTCCTGCTGAGAGATTGTGCCCTGTTGGACGTTGGTGCCCTGTTGGGGGGCGGAGTTCTCTTGCTGGGCGAATACGCAGGTGGCTGCAAGAAGGATTGCAGATGCGATTGATGTGGCTCTTTTCATAGTTTCTCCATAAAACCTGGAAATACGTTGGTTGTATACCTCTTTAAAGATAGAATGTTTTTGCTCGCAGGCTAGGTGAAATTGCCGAAAAGGGTAGGAAATTCCCCAAAACGTCTATTTTTATACTATTTTTGTAGGAAATTGATGGAGAAGGAAAATGAACTATTTGATTGTGCCTGGTTTGAACAATTCCGGTCCCGCCCATTGGCAGAGTTTTTGGGCGAAGAGTTTGCCGAATGCGACGCGCGTGGTGCAACGTTGCTGGGACAAGCCTGAAAAAGAAGAATGGATTAAGACGCTTGACGAGGCTGTTGCGAAAATGCCTCCCGATACCATCATCGTCGCCCACAGCCTGGGGGTTGCGACAACGGTCATGTGGCTGTCGAAAAAAGTTGAGCAGGGGTGTGTTCCGGCGCAGATCAAGGGCGTGTTCCTTGTTTCCCCGAGCGATGTGGACAACATCGAGGTGATTCACTCCTTTGCCCCGATGCCGCTGATTAAGTTGCCTGTGCCCGCCTGCGTGGTGGCCAGCGACAACGACCAGTTCGTCACGATGGAACGGGCCCGGTATTTTGCTGATGCGTGGGGTGCAGGGCTTTTTGAGGCCGGTGCGCTCGGCCATATCAATGCCGAATCGAACCTGGGCGAGTGGGAACAGGGGCGTAAATTCCTTGCAGAATTCGAGCAATCGCTTTAATATTCAGGAAAAAGAATTTTTTTCAAAAAAGTTTTAGGGAGCCTTGACAGGTTCCCTAAAAATATCTATATATGAATACATGAATAGTTGTTCATATATTAAAAACAAATCGGGCGATATTTCGATGGATGTCCTGTTCGAACTGTCGGAGTTCTTCAAGTTCTTCGGCGATACGACGCGCATCCGCATCATCCACCTCATGCTTTCGGGCGAAATCTCGGTGAACGACATCGCCGAAAAACTGAACCTGGAACAGTCGGTGGTGAGTCACCAGCTGCGTATTTTGCGCACGGCGAACCTCGTGAAGCCGCGTCGCGATGGGCGCAAGATGTTCTATTCGCTCGATGATGAACATATCGGCCTGATTTTCAATACGGGCCTTACGCATATCCTGCACAAGAAGGGTAAATAATATGTCCGCTGTTGTCGACATCCTTGAAAAATTTGTATGGCAGTTTGTTACTCTGTTTTCAGAAATGGCTCCTTTTTTGCTGCTCGGCTTTTTGCTGGCGGGCATTCTCCACGTATGGGTACCGAACCACCTGTATGTCCCGAAAATTGCGAAGCCGAATTTCAAGTCGGTGCTGTGGGCGGCGCTGTTTGGCGTGCCGCTCCCGATTTGCAGTTGCGGCGTAATCCCGACCTCCATTGCGCTACGTAGAGAAGGAGCGAGCAAGGGCGCGAGCGTAAGCTTCCTCATCTCGACACCCGCGACAGGTGTGGACTCGATTCTTGCAACGTATTCTTTGCTGGGCGGGCCCTTTGCAATTTTAAGGCCGGTGGCCGCTTTCGTGACGGCGATGCTTGGCGGTGTATTTACGAATTTCGCAACCCGCAACGAGAAAGACGGCTCGGTCGCTGAGGCTGCCGGGACGCACGAACATCATCATGAGCATCACCATGAACATCATCACGAACACGAACATTGCGATGATGACCACTGCGGTTGTTCCGACGAACATTGCGAATGCTGCGGCTGTGAGGGAGAAGATGATCATGGGAAACGTTCGTTTGCCCAGAAGATAGGTGAGACTTTCCGTTACGGGCTTGTCAATATGGTGGGTGACGTGAGCAAGTGGCTCACTATCGGGCTTTTGCTCGGTGCTTTGATTGCCGCCTTCGTGCCGGATGATTTCTTCTTGTTCTTGCATGAATACTCGCTGCTTTGCATGTTGGTTGTGCTGTTGCTTGCGATGCCGATGTACACCTGTGCGACTGGCTCCATCCCGCTGGCGCTCGCGCTTGTGGAAAAGGGAATTACGCCGGGGGCTGCGCTGGTGCTGTTGATGGCAGGTCCTGCGACAAGTATTGCTAGCATGCTCGTGGTCGGGAAGGCTTTTGGCAAGCGGACGCTCGTTGCGTACCTGGTGTCGATTGCGCTAGGGGCGATGGCTTTCGGTTTTGTCGTCGATACGTTCTTGATGGATACGTTCCTTACGTCGATGCTCCCGCATGTTTCGGATGAATGCCATGGGCACGGGGCTCTGGGCATATTCGATTACGCCTGTGCCGTGCTGTTAGCTTCCTTGATGATTTATACGAAGTTTGCGCATAAGGGCTGTGGCGGTCACTGCGGTTGCGGCGATCATGGTTGCTGCTGTTGCGAAGACCATGACGACGATGAATGTGGTTGTCACGAACATGGTGAATCTTGCCATTGCCATGAACACGAACATGAACACGGACATTGCGAGCTGGTGTCAGTGACTTATCGCGTGAACGGCATGAACTGTAGTCACTGCAAGGCTTGCGTGGAAAAGGCGGTCCGTATGCTAGACGGAGTGGAGTTTGCCGAGGCCGATGTCGCGAGCAAGGAATTGCGCGTGCAATGGCATGACGAAGACGATGTAAATGAAGATGCGCTCAAGACGGCTGTGGATGAAGCCGGTTTCGAGTTCGGCGGAAAAATTTAATCGAGCTTAATAGGGATTGTCATTGCGAGGCCCTGTAAGGGACGTGGCAATCTCCTGCAATAGTTGTTGCTATTTTGCCCTGTTCGCGAAAATCTCGAAGTCTTCGGGAGTTGTGAGCTTGTCGTTTGCGACGTTGCCTTTCACGATGTAGACTCTCTCGCCGAAGTATTCCAGGATGCTCGCCTCGTCGGTGGGCGTAAAGTTCAGAGGCTCTGCGGCAATGCGCCCGTAGAGCTTTTTCAGTAACGCGATGGAGGCGGCTTGCGGGGTCTGCGCCATCCAGACGGTGTTGCGGTCGATGGTCGTTTCGACGCGCCCGTCCTTTGCAATCTTGATGGTGTCGACGGCAGGTTTTGCTACGAGGCAACTGCCCTTGCTGATGAGCGTTTCGCAGACGTCAAGAATGATTTCCTTGCTCACGAACGGACGTGCCACGTCGTGGACCAGCACGTATTCGGCGTTGCTTGTAAGCGCATTCACTCCGTTTTCTACGGACTGCCAACGCTCCGCTCCGCCCACGACGATTTTCAGCTTGGGGTGCGAGAATTCTTTTTCGAAATGGTCCTTCCAGTCGGCGGGCACGGCCATCACGACTTCGGCGATTTCGTCCATTTCGAGAAATGTTTCTAGGCTATAGCGGTAGACGGGCTTTCCGCCTAGCACCATGAGCTGCTTGGGAATGTTTCCGCCCATGCGTTTGCCGAGTCCCCCGGCGGGGAGTACTGCCGCGAATCTGCCTTTCAAGTTCTGCATGTCAATAAATATAGAACTTTGTGATTTGCTTCGCACTCCGAGCCTCGCACCTCGAGCCTCGTGCCTCTAAACTTCGCCAATGCGCTGTAGCTTCAACAGCGGGATGCCCGCTTCACGACAATCGTCAAGGTTCAGTTCAAAATCGATGCTCCAGTCGTTGAAATCCTCTTCGTCCTGAAGCATTTGCTGTACATGCATCGTATTGCCTTCGTAGGTGACGATTGTGTGGGCGAGGGCGCGGCCTTCCACGTCCATGCGGAACTTGTGGTGTTCGGCGGTGTAGCTGGCCATGATTTCGAGCAGGCGCTTTTCGGTCCACGGTGTGCCTTCTGCATCGGCGAGCATTTCGCCTTCGTCGAGGTCGTCGGCAAGGCTGTCGAGTACCGTCGTGAAGTCTTGCTTGGCGAGGCTTCCCATAATCTGGAAGATGCGTTGACGCACCATGCCCAGGAACCGCTTCTTGTCGTAGGTGATGTCGGCGGCGGCTTTGTCCGCTCCGAAGGCCTTCTCCGCTTCGTCTTCTGCGGTGCCTGCGTCAAGGCGCTTCTGGTAGTCCTCGGGGTGGGCCATTTTTTCCCATTCTTCAAGCAAGCTTGAGTCAACACGGCGAATCATGTCACCCAAGTAGTCCTGCATTTCGAGGAGTTCCTCGTTCTTGTAGCCGTCGGGCACGGTCTGCGAAAGGACTTTGTATACGTAGTTCAGGTGGCGCAGCAGGATTGCTTCCATGCGTTGCAGGTTGTACTGCTTCACGTAGCCACTGAAGGTGCTGAAGTTCTCGAACATTTCGCGCACAATGCTCTTGGGTTCCACGTTTACGTCGACCCACGGGTGCACTTCGGCGAAGGCGTTGTACGTGTCGTAGATGAAGTCACGCAATGGCTTGGGGTACTCGACCTTCTCGAGCTCTTCAAGCCGCTGGTTGTATTCCATGCCCTGCGCCTTGAGTTCGTTCATGCGGGCGTCGCGGGCCTTGCTCAGCTGGATGCGCAGAATCGCTTCTGGGTTCTCAACGATGCTTTCGCACAGGGTGATCACGTCGAGTGCGTATTCCGGCGAATCTTTGTCGAGTTTCGGGAGCGTGTCGAGCAGGTACAGCGAGAGTGGCTGGTTCATCGCGAAGTCGTCCTGCAAATCCATGTTCACGCGCAGGTGACTGTAACCGGGGGCGATAGGCTTCACGAATTCAATAATCTTTTTTTCCACGAGGCTGCGGAACAGCATAAAGGCGCGATGCTGCAACTGCTTCTTGCTGGCGGCGCTTTCGTGGCAGTCCTTCAACAGATTTCGCATGGCGCGGCAACCGTCGGTTTCGCGGCTCAATATGTTCAGGAGCATCCCGTGGTCCACGCGGAAACTCGATGTGAGCGGCTCGGGCGAGGCTTCGATCAGACGCTTGTATGTACTTTCGTCGAAGGGGACGTAGCCATGTTCAGGCGGTTTCCTCTTCTGGAACTTCTTTCCGGTCTGGCGGCTTTTCGCCTCGAGCTTCAAGTTCTCGATGACATGCTCGGGAGCCTGTGCCACTACGTAGCCTACGTCATCGAATCCCTTGCGGCCGGCGCGGCCGGCAATCTGGTGGAAGTCGCGTGCGGTTAAAATTGCCGTCTTGTCTCCGCTGTACTTGCAGAGCTGCGTGAACAGCACCGTGCGGATAGGGACGTTCACGCCCACACCGAGCGTGTCGGTGCCGCAGATGACTTTCAGTAATCCCTTCTGGGCGAGCTTTTCGCAGAGGATGCGGTACTTGGGCAATAGCCCTGCATGGTGCAGCCCGATTCCTTGCTTGAGCCAACGTTTGACATCGGGACCGTAGGGACTAGAGAATCGCACTTCCTTGATGGCTTCGTTGATGGCCTGTTTTTCTTCCTTGCTGCACAGGTCGAGACTCATGAAATTTTGCGCGTTGCTTGCGGCCGCGGCCTGCGTAAAGTGGACCACATAGACTGGCGCCTTGCCTTCGTTCACCAACTTCTGAACCTCGGTCGAAATTTCGGAGGTGCTGTAGCTGAAGTCGAGCGGCACGGGCCTCTGCGTGGAGCGCACGGTCACTGTTTCACGTCCGGTATGCTTCGTGAGGTCTCGCTCAAAGAAATCGGTTGCGCCGACGGTCGCGCTCATCAACAGGAATCTCGATTGCGGGAGCGTCAGGAGTGGCACCTGCCAGGCGACACCGCGTTCGCGGTCGGAGTAGTAGTGGAACTCGTCCATCACCACGTCCATGATGTCGAGCTTTTCGCCCTCGTTGAGCGCCATGTTGGCGAGAATTTCTGCCGTGCAGCACAGGATGGGTGCGTCGTGGTTCACGGTCGCATCGCCGGTCGAAAGGCCTACGTTCTCGGCGCCGAATTCCTTGCAGAGTGCCATCCATTTTTCGTTTACCAGAGCCTTGATGGGGCAGGTGTACACGCTCTTGCGCTTATGCACGATGCTGTCGAAGTGGAGGGCCAGGGCGACCATCGATTTGCCCGAACCTGTGGGCGTATTCAGTATGACGTTCTTGCCGTCCAAGAGTTCAAGGATGGCTTCTTCCTGTGCGGGGTAGAGCGTGGTGCCACGCGATTCCGCCCACTCCATGAAAGCTTCCAAAATGTCTTCGGAGTTAATCCTAGAAACGTCTCCGCCGCTTTTCTCGGCGAGGCCTGCGATAAAATCCTTGAGAATGAGCCTGTTTTGCTCTGCCATAGGGCGTAAAGATAATTATTTTTATTTTTATGAAAGGAATTGTACTTGCTGGTGGATCCGGCACGCGGCTTTACCCGTTGACGATGGTCACGAGTAAGCAACTGTTGCCTGTCTATGACAAACCTATGATTTATTACCCGCTGTCGACGCTGATGCTTGCGGGAATCCGCGACATTCTCATTATCTCGACGCCGACGGACTTGCCGAACTTCGAACGCCTGCTGGGTGACGGGGCGGCAATGGGGCTCAACCTGAGCTACAAGGTGCAGCCGAGTCCGGACGGACTTGCGCAGGCGTTTATCCTGGGCGAGGAATTCATCGGTAACGATTGTTGCGCAATGGTCCTGGGGGACAATATCTTTTATGGCAATGGTTTCAGCCCACTCCTCAAGGCTGCGGTGAAGAATGCCGAAGAAAATGGCCGCGCGAGCGTATTCGGCTACTACGTGGAAGATCCGGAACGTTTCGGCGTGGTGGAATTCGATGATGCTGGCAAGGTCATCTCGGTGGAAGAAAAACCGAAGGAACCCAAGAGCAATTACGCTATTACTGGTCTCTATTTTTATGACAACCGCGTTGCAAAATTTGCGAAGGCGCAGAAGCCCAGCGCCCGTGGCGAACTGGAAATCACCGATCTCAACAAGACTTATCTTGATATGGGTGAACTCGACGTGAAACTTCTCGGTCGTGGGTTCGCATGGCTTGATACCGGTACGATGGACAGTCTCATCGAGGCTGGCGAGTTCGTGAAGATGGTAGAGTGCCGCCAGGGCATCCAGATTAGCGCGATAGAAGAAATCGCCTACAGGAATGGTTGGATTAGCAAGGAAAAACTGCTTGAGTCCGCTGCCAAGTATGGAAAGTCTCCGTATGGGCAGCACCTACGAAAAGTCGCTGAAGGAAAGATTAAATATTAGAGGTTGGGATTTAGAGACTAGGGGCTAGAGTGTTCCTATACCGAACCCCTAGATCCAAGCCCCTAAATCCTAGATTCTATAACGGAACATATTATGAAGAAGAATATCGTAATCACCGGCGGTGCAGGGTTTATCGGAAGCCACGTAGTGCGTCTGTTCGTGAACAAGTACCCGGACTACAAGATCATCAACCTCGACAAACTGACCTATGCGGGCAACCTCGCGAACCTCAAGGACATCGAGGACAAGCCGAACTACAAGTTCGTGAAGATGGACATCTGCGACTTCGACGCGTTCTACAAGCTCATGCAGGACGAGCAGATTGATGGCATCATTCATCTCGCTGCCGAAAGCCACGTGGACCGCTCCATCAAGGACCCGTTCACCTTTGCGAAGACGAACGTGATGGGCACTCTTTCGCTATTGCAGGCAGCGAAACTCTACTGGGAATCTCTCCCTGAAAAGTACGAGGGCAAGCGCTTCTACCATATTTCTACGGATGAAGTCTACGGTGCGCTCAAGATGAATCACCCGGAAGGCATTACGCCTCCGTTTACTACGACGGCAAGCTCCAGTGAACATCATCTAGCATATGGAGACGATTTCTTTTACGAGACGACGAAGTACACTCCGCATTCCCCGTATTCCGCATCCAAGGCGGGCTCCGACCATTTTGTGCGCGCGTTCCACGATACCTACGGCATGCCGACCATCGTGACGAACTGCTCCAACAACTACGGTCCGTACCAGTTCCCCGAAAAGCTCATCCCGCTGTTCATCAACAACATCCGCCACAAGAAACCGCTCCCGGTTTACGGCAAGGGAGAGAACGTGCGCGACTGGCTCTTCGTGGAAGACCATGCCCGCGCTATCGACGTGATTTTCCATAACGGGAAGATTGCCGAGACGTACAATATCGGCGGCTTCAACGAATGGAAGAACATCGACATCATCAAGGTCGTCATCAAGACGGTGGATAGACTTTTGGGTCGCGCCGAAGGTGAGGATATGAACCTCATCACCTACGTGACGGACCGCCTGGGCCATGATGCCCGCTATGCCATCGACTCCACCAAGCTCCAGAAGGAACTCGGCTGGGAACCTTCCTTGCAGTTCGAGGAAGGCATCGAGAAGACGGTGCGCTGGTACCTCGACAATCAGGAATGGCTCGACAACATTACGAGCGGCGACTACGAGAAGTATTACGAAAAAATGTACGGAAATAGGTAATGGGAAAGTTCAATTTTATCAAAACTTCTATTGAAGGCGTTGTGGTCGTGGAACCGACGGTGTTTGGTGACGCCCGTGGCTACTTCATGGAAACGTATAACAAAGCGGAGTTCGATGCCGCTGGCCTGAAGGTGAATTTTGTGCAGGATAACGAGTCCCGCAGTAAGAAGGGCGTGCTCCGTGGTCTTCACTTCCAGAAGAAGAATCCGCAGGGCAAACTTGTTCGTGTCATCGAGGGCGAAGTCTTCGACGTGGCTGTGGATCTCCGCAAGAACAGCCCCACGTTCGGTAAGTGGGAGGGCATTGTTCTTTCCGCCGAAAAGAAAAACCAACTGTACATTCCAGAGGGCTTTGCCCACGGGTTTGTGGTGCTCAGCGAGATGGCGTCTTTTGTTTATAAGTGTACCCGTCTTTACGACCCGAAGGATGAAGGGGGGCTCATGTGGAACGACCCCGCTATTGGTATCGAGTGGCCTGTCGGGGATGGGTTTGATCCCATTCTTTCTGAAAAGGACACAAAAAATCCGTTGCTCAAGGATCTCGGCTTTGCATTTGAATTGTAAAATAGCCGCGAGCCATGAGCTTTGAGCTGTGAGAAAGAAATATTTTACTTTAAAATCTCATTACTCAAGCCCCTTTGCTCATGGCTCATTGCTCATAGCTCATAGCTTTTTTTCTATTTTATAGACGTATGAAGAATATACTCGTTGTTTGTACTGGGAACGTGTGCCGCAGCCCTACGGGGGAATATCTCCTAAAAAAGGAACTTGGACCGGATTTTGAAGTGAAAAGTGCCGGTTTGGGTGCGTTGGTGGACCAGCCCGCTAATGACATTGCGCAGAAGATTGCGCTCCAACATGGCGTGGACATGAGTACCCATCGTGCTCGGCAGATTACTATGGATATTTTGAAATGGGCTGATTTGGTTCTAGTTATGGAAGCTGGACAGAAAAGCGAACTTCTTCACCGGTATCCCTGGCTGGAAGGCAAGGTCTTCCGTTATGGGAAATCCATGCGTGTCGATGTTCCCGACCCTTACCGCAGGCCGGAGAATGCTTTTGTGCTTGCATGGAATTACCTGTCCAAGCTGACGCCTTACTGGGTAGATCTTATCAAAAAAGGAAAAATGCCGGAATAATCCGGCAAGGTTATGTCTATGAGACTTAAGCTGATTCTTGGTTGTGCCGCTGCGCTGTTCTTCTGCAGCTGTGCCGCGGGTCCTCACATGCGGATGACCGCCCCTGAAGATTCCATGGAATATAACGGGTTCATGGTGCACTTGCATGATATCAACTCGGGTGACTTCGGTCAGGATATTGCTGTGGCACCTGCTCCAGCACCGGAGTCGGCTCCGGCGGAAGAATCCACAAAGTTTGGTGACGTGAAGGAATTGATTGTTGATTCCATGCCGAACCTTGAATACCGTATTGGACCGTTGGATATGGTCCAGGTCGTGGTCTGGGAACATCCGGAATTGACGTCGCCGATGGGTCAGTATCAACCGGCTGGTCAAAAGGTGACGACTGACGGTAAGCTATTCTACCCGTATGCGGGTGAATTACAGGCGGCAGGCCTGACGGCCCAGGAATTACGCACTGAAATCACGAAACGCTTGTCGGACAAGATATTGAACGATCCGCAGGTCGATGTTCGTGTTACGGGATACAATAGCCTCAAGATTTTTGTATCCGGAGAAGTTAAAAATCCCGGTTATATATCTTTTGACGAAAAGCCGATGACACTTCCTGTTGCTTTGGCGGAAGCGGGTGGTTTTACCGAAAATGCCGACTTGTCCATGATTCAGATTAACCGTGGTGGGAAAATCTATAATCTCGATTACTCGTCGGTTTTCGCTTCGAACATTTCTGTGGATAAGATTTTGTTGAAACCCGATGACCAGTTGTATGTGGCTTCGAAGCTTGAAACGCAGAAGGAAGACCGAGTCTTTGTTATGGGGGAAGTTCGTAGGACCGATGTGGTCGATATGCACGACGGCAAGATTTCGTTGATTGACGCTCTAGCTTCTTCGGGAGGCCTGGAGGCCGTGAATGCTTCGGCTCGGTCCATTTACGTCATTCGCAATACAGACGACAAGCGCATAGATGTTTTCCATCTGAATGCAAAAAATGCGATGGCTCTTGCCATGGCGGAACGGTTCAATTTGAATTCTCACGACATTGTCTATGTCGATGCTTCTGACCTTGCGACATGGAAGCGTATCTTGGATTTGATCATGCCGAACGCTACCTTGATTAACTACGGGGCTAGCACGACTCGTAACATAGAATTGATTGAACTTGAGGGGTGGTAATAGATTATGATTAACTTGATTCTTTGTGGTGGTAACGGAACTCGTCTTTGGCCCATAAGCCGTTCGCTTATGCCCAAGCAGTTCGCCCGTCTGTTCGATGGGGCTTCCCTGTTTCAGCGTACGGTAACGACGAACGCTCGCGTTTGTGACGAACAGTATGTTATCAGCAACGCGGAACAGTATTTTTTGGCCAAGGACCAACTGGAAGAAGTCCATTCTAAGAAGTCCCGCTTCATGCTTGAACCGGTGGGCCGCAATACGGCGCCCGCAATTGCGCTTGCTTGCCTCAGCCTCCAGCCGGATACCATTGTGCTTGTATCTCCTTCGGACCATGTGATTCGCAAGACCGATGCCTACGAGGAATGCCTCCACAAGGCCGAAGCCCTTGCCAAGAAAGGCTTCCTGGTGACGTTCGGCATCACGCCGACCGGCCCGGAAACCGGTTACGGATATATCGAAGCCGATGGCGAAGATGTGAAGCGCTTTGTCGAAAAGCCCGATTTGGAAACGGCGAAGAAATATGTGGAATCCGGACGCTTCTTCTGGAACAGCGGTATTTTCTGCTTCAAGGCGTCGGTGTTCCTCAACGAACTTAACCGTTATTCTCCCGAAATTTATACTGCGGCAAAGCGAGCCTTTGCTTCTGCCAAGAAGGAAAATCGCGACTCGCTGATTCGCGTGGACATGGACGACATGCTGGCCATTCCGTCCAACTCCATTGACTATGCCGTGATGGAAAAGTCCGACAAGGTGAAGGTTGTCCCGAGTGATATCGGCTGGTCCGACCTTGGTGCTTTTGATTCCCTCGCCGGTGAATTTGAACACGACGAGAATGGCAACAACAAGAATGTGAAACATCTCGGCATTGGTACCAAGAATTCTTTGATCATGGGTAACCAGCGCCAGATTGCGACGATTGACCTTGACCACATGCTGATTGTGGATACGCCGGATGCCCTGCTGGTGGCTCCGCTTTCGAGCAGCCAGAAGGTGAAGGCCGTGGTGGATGAACTCAAGCTTCGCGGGTCGGATCTCCCGCGTGTACCGCAGACGGTGAGCCGTCCGTGGGGAACGTACTCCGTTCTTGAATCGTCGGATAACTATAAGATGAAGCGCATCGTGGTGAAGCCGGGCGAACGCCTCAGCCTGCAAAAGCACCTGCACCGTTCCGAACACTGGGTCGTTGTGAGCGGCACCGCCACGTGTACCGTTGGTGACAAGGTGTTCTACGTGCGCCCGAACGAATCGACGTACATTCCGGTGGGCGAGGTTCACCGCTTGCAGAACGAGGGCCGTCTCCCGCTAGTCATCGTCGAAGTCCAGGTGGGCGAGTACACCGGCGAAGACGACATCATCCGCGTCGAAGACGATTACCACCGTTGCAAGTAACAACCCACTGTCATCCCCGACTTGACCAGGGATCTCCTTTTTATACAAGAAAAGCGGACCGCAAGGTCCGTTTTCTTTTGCGCCGTCGGCGCCATTATTTACTCTAGCCCCTAGGCCCTAGATCCTAGCCCCTAAAATTGACTCAAGAATCTCTGGTCGTTGCTGGTCAGGAGGCCAATTTCCGGAATCGCGTGGCGCAGCATGGCGATACGGTCGAGACCGAAGCCGAATGCAAAGCCCGTGTACTTCTCGGAATCGATGCCGCAGTTCTTGAACACGTTCGGGTCCACAGAACCGCAACCGCCGATTTCCATCCAGCCGGTTCCCTTGCAACGACGGCATCCCTTGCCACCGCAGAACACGCAGCTCACGTCCATTTCGGCAGACGGCTCCGTGAAGGGGAAGAAGCTCGGGCGGAAACGCGTCTTGACGCCTTCGCCGAACAGCTTGTTCATGAACACCTGGAGCACACCCTTGAGGTCTGCAAAGCTGATGTTCTCGTCTACCACCAGGCCTTCGCACTGCTGGAACATCGGGGCGTGGGTCGCATCGTTGTCGACGCGGAACACGTGGCCCGGAGCAATCATGCGGAACGGCGGCTTGTGCGTTTCCATGTAGTGGATCTGCGTGCCGGAAGTGTGCGTACGCAACATCACCTTGTCGTCCACGTAGAACGTGTCCTGCATGTCGCGGCTCGGGTGGTCAGGAGGCGTATTGAGCGCCTCGAAGTTGTACCAGTCCGTCTCGATGTCGCGACCGAAGTCTACCTCGAAACCCATCTGGCTGAAGAAGTCGATAATCTCTTCGCGCACGTCGTAAAGCGGATGCGTGCTGCCCGCCGGGATGCCTGCGCCCGGGAGCGTCGTATCTACAAAGCCGCTTTCCAGCTTCTTCTGGAGGGCAGCCTGGTTCGCAGTCTCGATAGCCTTGTCGATAGCCTCGGAGACGGCGACCTTAAGTTCGTTCACGAGTTTGCCGTAAGCCGGACGTTCCTCGGCGCTGAGCGTGCCCATCTGCTTCATGAGGTCGGTCACGGCACCCTTTTTGCCCAGGTACTTCACGCGGAGGTTGTTAACGGCTTCTTGGTTCGTAAGGTCGGTTTGCGCAAGTTCTGCGTCAAACGCCTGCTTCACATTGTTAATAGCTTCACTCATAGTGGCCACAAATTTAGCAAAAGGCGAGCGCCACGACAAAGCGATTTTTCGCTTTGGCATGGCCGAGCCGAGCAAAATGTGCTCCAAAGGAGCGCCAAGATAGAAAAAGTAGGAAGTAGGAAGTAGACAGTGATTAGTGGTTAGTAAACAGTGCTTGACGTTAGAAAGGGAGTAACGCCCCCGGCTTATTCGGCGTCTTTTACGCAACGGACCGAAAGGAGCCAGTCTGTTTTTTTGGGGTTATCCGATAGTGAAGCGTCGCCATATGAATCTTTCATGAACATGAAATAAACGTTTGAGGTATGATTTTCTGTAGAAGTCCAAAAGGCTGTGGTTTCTTTTTCACCTTCGTAATGACACGGATCAATGCAATTACGTTCGCCAGCAGGAAGTGCAGAAAAACCGTAAGTATCATTGCTTACGCTTATTTCATTCCAGCCATCAGTAGTTTTTAGATTTTGACTGGAACTGAAACCTCCTGCAAATTCGATTAGAGTTTCATATTCTTCTTTTGTTGGTACATGCCAACCGACAGGACAAATGCCTTGTACTATGGATGGAAGAGAACATGAGGTTGTTAGGTCGCATTCGGACCACGGTTTGTCGACCGTTTCCATCCAATTGTAAAGTCTCCCATATTTGTTGCATAAACTGGAGTCATTATTATAGCAGCGACTATTTTGGGTTTCTAGATTCAAATTTTGTGCCATCCATATTTGATTGCCAATTTGAGTTGTCTTGTACACCTGACTGTCTCTTTCATCAAGTATTTCGCCATACTTCCCAGCTTCAAGTAAATCTTGATTAAGAAATTCGGTTGTGAAGCACTTGTATTTCGAACAGTCGTATGTTCCTGACGGCATGTTTTCTGTTTGTTCGTTACTGGGCTCGGTTTGTTCGTTGCTGCTGGAGGAGGCAACTGCGTTGGATTTTGAATCACTAGATTCTTTGCTGTCGTCCGAAACGATACTGCTTGAAGAAGCGATTTCAGAACTCGGATTGCCTGCCGAAACCGAAGATGAATCATCACCACACGCAACAAGGAAGAGTGCAAAAGAAAGTACGGAAAATAGAAAATGCCTCATGAAAGCCTCCTTGTTCACAATATAACTTATTTATAGTTCATTTATTGCGCTTAAGGTAAAAGTTTGGAAATTCGCTTTTTTCGCAAAATGCGATACGCAAAATGCGAAAAATTACTGCTCAGGCTTCGCCTTCCCGGTGAAGTTCGTGCTCGTTATCTTGAGGACGGTCACGGCGGCGGCTTGTTCGGGCGTGAATTCGAACTTGTGCGGGACAGCGGATTGCTGTGCGCCCGCAGCTTGCCGTTCCATCAGGAGCGAGAGCCCGCGGCATTTCTTGGCGTTATCCTCGACGATTTCGGCCTTGCCCTGCCCGACGACGCTTGCATAGAAGCGCCCGCTCTTGCAATAATTGTCTTCGTGAATTTCGATGCGTTTCTCGACGCACATGCTGAACGCGACATTCGGATTCTTGCGGATGCAATCGAGTTTCTTGCCAACATGTGCGCAGTGAAAATACAGTTCCAGAACACCGCCCTCCAGACTGTACCCGAACGACAGCGGAATCACGTAGGGCACACCGGCATCGTCCATCATCGCAATATGGCAGGTCGTGCATTGTTCAATAATCTTTGCAATATTCTCGTCGCCCAGAACTTCTCTATCCTTGCGTCGCATACATATCGTTCCATCAACTAAATATTTTATTAGAGATTGCTTCGCCGCTAAGCGCCTCGCAATGACAATAACCAGCTTATCAATAATCCTTTATGCAGCGAATGGAGTAGGCATTATCCTTATCGCCAGAATGAAAGAGTGTGTACGTTTTATAAAATATGTGTAAGAAATAGGCATAAAGCTTGGTTTCCTCGCTAGCAAACCAAAAGAAAGCGACCCTTTCATCAGGACCATAAAATTCTCCGCTATTGTCTCGCTCTGTATCGCCAAACATTCTCGTTTTGTGGAACGCCCCTGCAGGTATAGCTGAAAAACCAAAGCGATCAAAATTAGGATTCACTTCATCGCCATCCCACAGTTGAGACTTAAGACACGTTCCAGCATAAGAGTCCCCTCCAATTTCAGAAAGCATAGCGAGCCAATCTTCCAACGAAGGCAAACGCCACCCCTGCGGACAAATTCCCTGAACTTTTTCGGGAAGTTCGCAAACCTTGTGCAATCCGCAATCCAAGCCTTCTGCGGACAACGCGACGGAATCAATCGCTGCAGCCCAGGTATAGAGGCGCCCCGCAACTTCACATTTTTTCGGGTCATTGCCATTGCACCAGCTTTTACCTAGAAGACTCGGAGTTCTCACACTGTCGGAATAGTTGAGATTTTCAGCCATCCAGACCTGTTCGCCAATTTTTACTGTCTTGTAGACTTTTCCATCTCGTTCGTCTGCTATGGAATCGTATTCTATTTCTGGATTCAAATAATCTTCTTTAGGAATACTCCAATCAATGCACCCCTCGCAGGAGGACTCCTCAACACTGCTGCTAGACACAACGGGGTTGTTCCAGGGACCGAGAAGTTCCTCGGGCGATTGCTTTGCAGACGAAGAAGAATTTTTCCGGCTACTACTTGAAATTGCGTTGTTGTTACGCTCTTCGCTGCTTGAAGACGACATTTCCTTCTGCGTTTCACTGCCATTCGCACCGGTCGACGAAGAATCGTCGCCACACGCGGCAAGGAACAAGGTCATACAAAATGCGATAAGAATCTTTTTCATATGTTCTCTAAATATTTCCCAAGGGAATTTTTTTCAAATTTAATTTATCAAAACAGGAATTACTTCGCTTTCTCGGTGAATAATTTTCGCAATATTCTCGTCGCCCAGAACTTCTCTATCTTTGCGTCTCATAGAATACCCTTCTCTAAAGCCAGCACCTCGAGCCTCGAACCTATTTTCCCTAACCACCAACCACTGTTTACTAACCACTTCCTACTGTCTACTTCCTACTATATCTCTCGTCTATTCCTCCTACTCGTCCCACAGCTTGTGCATAATCACCGGCCGGTTCTTGCCCGCTTCGGTCCTGTGCATGTACATGTGCCCGGTGCTGTCGTAGCTGAACTGTTCGCCGACGCGCTCCCCGTTTACGTAGGTGAGGCTGTCCATCAGGACGCCGTTCGCATACCAGTTGCGCCATATCCCTTCGCGCTTGCCGTCTTTCCAGAACCCTTCGCTCGCAAGCCCCCCACCCACGCTGTCGGGGTAGAATATGCGGGATTCCTGGATTGTCCCCGCAAGCCACGTCTCCTCGTAGCGCAGGCGCTTATCGCGCTTCATGTACCAGACTTTGCCGGAAAGCTCGCCTGCGACAAAGGTAGATTCCGCACAAACAAAGTCGTCCGTTTCCCGGTGACATGTGCCGTAAGACGTGCCGTTTCCGTTTTCAAACAAACTTTCTCTCAGGATGCTTCCGTCCTTGTTGAACCAGCGCCAAAGGGAATCGCGTTTGCCGCCTTTCCAGCGTTCCTGCTTTTGGATGGTTCCGTCGGCCCGGAACAAGGTCCAAATACCTTCTTGGATTCCCTGGTCGTAATTCCCCTCGAGCATGATCTTTCCGCTCGGGTAGTATTCCTTTGATTTCCCGTGATGCTTGCCGTAGGCGCAGTCGTATTCACTGGAGCGGATGCTGTCGGACGAGTAGTAGGTGACGTGCCCGGATGGGCTCCCCGGGTGGCAAGAATTTTCTTCGGCGAGAACACCGTTGGGGTACCATTTTTTCCAGATGTCTATGGAGTCCCCTTGCTTGCTGTAATGTTCCTCGAAGGCCTTGTTCCTGTTGTAGTGCCAGCCTTCCCAATCGCCTATGGGGTGGTCGTCCTTGTAATGCCGCTCGGCCTGGACTTTTCGGTCGAAATAGAACGAGGTCCAGTCGCCGTCCTTTTTCCCTTTTTTATAGTAGCCGGTGCCGATAAGGTCGCCGAGGTCGCTCCACTGCTTGAACTTGCCGTGCGGAACATTGTCCTTGAACGGAATCTCCAACTTCTTGATGCCGTTCGTGTACCATTCGACCTGCTTGAGAATTTCGCCATCCGGATAGACCCAGATAGAGGTTTTCTTGATGTCGTTCACGTGGTAGTCTAGCACTTTTTCTTCGGCCCTTTCCACGGTACATCCGCAAAGGAACGAAATAATGCTAAAAAAGGCGATTGTTTTGAAGGCGTCCATATTCGGTAAAGTAGAAAAAAGGTAATTTCTAGTTGTGGAAGACTTGAAGAAAAAAACGGTTGCCGAGACGCTGAAGTCGAGGTTGCAAGCTCCGTGGGTGTGGCTCATCCTCGTTTTGACGCTTGGACTGACGGCGCTGTTCTACGTGTCGCAGAAACCGGAAATTGTCCTCTATAGCAAGTATATCAAGAATATTTCGGAATACCAGCTGCTCGAAACCCGACTGATGCGCTCGATGGAGCGCGTGCGCATGGGCCGCATGACGGACTCTGCGGCGGTCCAGTCCCAGATCATGGTGCTGAGGGAGATTGCTTCCACCTTCTCTCACGACATGGACGGCCTGAAGGACATAAAGATAAAGGCTCCTCCGGCATCTTCGGTCAGCCGCTTCGAACGCGAAGTCTCGAGGAAAATGTCCGGCATCGCTTGGTATTTTATCAATCGCAACGCATGGTTCCTGTCTCGCGATTCTCTGATTGCCCAGATGGAAGGGCTTCCTTCGAATACGCTTTTTGCTCTATACGCCCTGTTGGATTCTGCATCTGCCGGGATGAACGTGCCGCGCCCGCTCCAGATGGATTTGCCTGAAAACTTGGCCAAGGGCTTGGACGGCCTGCTCGCTTCCAATGCCGATCTATCGGTGGCGTGGAACCGCTTGAACAGCGACGTGACTATGGCCTGCAGCGAAGAACTGGTCCAATTTTTCCAGATGGAGAACTTGGACGAGATTTCTTTCAAGTCGAGAATCCCCATGGTGTTTTACTTCCTTTCCATCGTACTTCTTTTGACAACGTTTTTCTTCATTTTCCGCGCTAAGCAGTAGACGATATGCTATCTATTTTCAGAACCCGCCATTCCGCATATTTTAATTTCGCGTTCCTTTTCGCCGTATTGGGCTCTTGGTTGTTTTTCTATTTGCAGCCGGTCCTCCGGGGCTTTCTGAGTGACGAGTATCTTTTTTATGGCAAGGTGAGTTACGCCGCTATCCCGAGCATTTTCGGTAACAGCGACATCCCGTTGCTCGACAAGACCTTGTTCCGCCTCAACGGGGACAACGACGCAACGTTCACCCTCTATGCCTCCAAGGAAATCCTGGAAGAGATGTCCGAATGGTTCCAGTTCGGGGCCCGCAATGCTGGGGATATCTCGCTGGAGGTGTCTGCTGCCCGTGTCGGGGAAAACCGCTTCGTCGTGAGCTCGATGGCGACGTCGAACGGGGCTCTGGAGTGGGACACGTTGATGGAATACCAGTTCCAATGGGCCATGATTTACTTGGCCGTGGAGTGCGTGTTCCTTTGCTTCTTCTTGTTCTTCATCATTCTTGGGTTTAAGGCTCGCCGCCGTTACAAACGTCTGCAACGGGCCGTCGAAGAAAGTTCGGTGAGGGGGTGATGAGTTATTCCCTTTTTCGGGCTTGTCGCTCCGTCCTTTTGGTCGCCTGTATTTGCTCTTGGGCGTGGGGCGCGAAAGATACCCTGTCGATAAATGTTTCCGGTGTTAAAAGCGCAGTCGGCGTCTGGTGGCCGAAGTCCTCTGCCGATGCGCCAGTCTTTGTCTGGTTCCATGGCGGGATGACTAGCGGGAATTGCGAGAAGGGCCTTGTCGCTGGTGACGACCTTTCCAAACTGTACCCCTCGGCTATCGTGGTGAGCGCTTCCGCTTGTCGCGAAAATCACTGGGCCACGGCGCCCATGGTGGCTGTTGTGGATCGTGCGCTCGATTCCGTGGCGGCTATAAGGAAGTCTCCGGTGAAAAGTGTGTCCCTCGTCGGGGTCTCGGATGGAGCTATCGGCGTGTTTGTCTATTCGCAGGCCGGGTCGCACAGCGTCAAGGATCGCTTGTTGGTGAGTTCGAACGGGAGCCTTTTGGGGGATGCCCGCTCGGTTGCCCAGGTGAAGAAATTCAAGGAGGGACGTTGGAGGTTCTTGCAGGGCGGGTCGGACCGGCTCTATCCGTCCGGGGTGACTGTGCCGTGGATTGATACATTTTGCAAGACGCTCCAGGGCGATTGCGACCTGAAGTTTGACCAGGCCGGCGAACACGATTGGAGTTATTGGCGGGGCCGACGCCTTGAATGGATAAAGGATGCCTTGCAAGTCAAGAAATAATGGCATCACCCCTTGACAAAAGGTGTTTTTTTTTCAAAATTTGGTGCACCACGCGGATGTGGTGGAACTGGTAGACACGCTAGATTCAGGTTCTAGTGCCTGCGAGGGCATGAAGGTTCAAGTCCTTTCATCCGCACTGAAAAGCCCGGTAGTACGCTACCGGGTTTTTTATATTGTACGCGCCGACGGGGGAATCCGATGTCCGATGAAATCTATCTTGATGAACTTCCCGTAAGGGAACTGGCGGGAGACCGCGTCGTTCTGCGTCCCCTGGAAGAGGGTGATTTCGCTCCGCTGTACGCGGTCATTGATTCGAGTCGCGACTTCTTGTCGCGGTTCTTGCCCTGGCCGGGTGAATGTCGCTCTGTAGAAGATGTCGCTTCGCGTGCCGAGTCTTGGGAAATGCAGGCGCAGATGGGGAATGGCGCCTGTTGGGGCATTTTCGAAAAGACGGCTGCGGGCCTGGTTGTTGCCGGGTGCATTGTTGTCGGCTGGGTCCGCTGGGCCCACCGTTCGGCGGAACTCAATTACTGGCTGGGCAAAGATTTTACAGGCAGAGGACTCGCTACCGAGGCACTCCGGCTGGTTTCCCGCGAACTGTTTTCGCTGGGGCTCAATCGGCTCGAAATTTCAGCCTCCGTATACAACGAAAAAAGCTGTGCCCTGGCTAGGCGGTGTGGCTTTGCCGAAGAGGGCATAAGTCGCGATTTTGAACGAATAGACGGAATTTTTGTCGATCACCGGCGTTTTGCACGGCTGGCGCGCGATTCCGAAAACCGCATGTAGCTGGGTTTTCGTGGTTACGCATGTAAACGCAATTTATACATTTGGTATGGTATTTCCGCTTGTAGACAAGTATCTTTATATACATGAGTATCGAGGAGAAAAAAATACAGGAACCCGACGTCTTGCAGTACACGAACTATCGTGTATATCTGCGGGATTATTACGAATATAAGAAGAAGACCTCCAGAGCCTTCAGTCTTCGGTATTTTGCGGAAAAATCCGGCATTTCTAGCCATGCTCATTTGAAGTTGACCATGGATGGCTCCCGTAACATAACGAATGTTACGATAAACAAGCTCATTCGGGGCATTGGCCTCGAAAATCGCCGTGCTGCCTATTTCGAGAATTTGGTCTTCTTTAACCAGGCCACATCCGATGTGGACAAAAAACTTTATTACGCGCAGTTGCTCAAGGTGAGCTCGCGTTCTAAGCTCCACAAGATGGACAAGGCGCAGTTCCGCCTGTTCCGCGAATGGCACCATTCTGTCATTCTTGAGATGGTTGCCATGAAAGATTTTAGCACGAATCCCAACTGGGTGTCCAAGCGCCTGCGTGGTCTTGTTTCGCCTTCGCAGGTGGAGGATTCCTTCAAGTTGCTCCTGGAACTCGGTCTTCTGGTGAAGACGGCGAACGGTTATGCTCAGAGGGACCCCTTGATTACGACAGACGATGAAGTTCAGGACATGATGGTCAAGCAGTACCATTGCCAGATGCTGCGTCTCAGTAGCGAGATGCTCTCTGCCCTGCCCGCTCCCGAAAGGGATTTTTCCGGCATCACGTTTGGAATTAAACGGGAAAAATTCGCCGACTTGAAAAAGCATATCCAGCTCATGCGTAAAGAACTCCTGGATTTCTCGGCAAAACCGGGCGAGTCGGAAGATGTCGTGCAGGTCAATATCCAGCTGTTCCCACTGACGCGAGGTTTGTGATGCGTATCTTCGGGTACATGACGGGTCTTGTGTTGGGCGTCCTGCTTATGGCTGGATGCTCCAATACTGTTGATACTGCCGGTATCGAAATTGGCAATCCTGAATTGGCGAATAATGACTCCGTTCCTGACTCTATGCAGATTCTTGCTTTTAAGGCTGGGTTCTCTATTGACTATTCCGATTTGAACCCTGTTGAAGAAAGAAAAACAACTGCTTTGCTTCGGTCCACGCCATTGGCAAAATCGGCTTCGAAGAACGAGCCTCTGCTTATTGATACGTTGAACCTTACGCTTACGGAAGTCCGCTCTTATTGCAGTTTCTATGTTGGCGTCTCGGTTGTCCAGTCGTTGGGTCTTGTTGTCTGGCCTTATGAAGATGCTCCGTATGTCGTGTTGCCAGTTTCGTTCGTGGACGACGAACTGATTGACGAAACATTTAGCAGTATTGACCTCCAGTCCGAAGGCCGCCTCAAGGAAATCGGGGTGTCATTTGATATAAATCGTAGAAATTATCCTGTCGTTCATGGTCAAGTGATGATTGGGGATGTGTATGTGCCGTTCGTCTATGAATTGTCTCAATTCCAGATGTTCTCTCTGCGTTACCATTTCTCTCAAATCAAAGTGGAAAACCGCATAGCGAATTTGTCTGTTGCGTTCCATGTCCGCCATTTTACTGACGGAGTTGATTTGCAATCTCTTACGGTCGATAGGGACGGTGTTGTCCGCATCAACAGCACAAGCAATGTCTCGGTTTGGAAGACTTTCAACGAGCGGTTCGTTCCGAGTTTCGGTGCCCTGCGTTATGAATATCTTGACGACAAGGGTTACACCTTTATGGACTATGTGGATGAAATTTTGTTGGATGTCGCCGGCGAAGTGGGTGAGAACGTTGTCACGGACGGAAAACTGGATGAGTACTCACCAGATTGGATTTTCTTGACACAGCTTCGCGGCGATGCAGATTCTACATACGTAATTGTCAAGGACAAAACTCGTGCAATCGAGGTGGATGTGACATCTGCAGGTCTTTATTCCTACAGCGTACAACTCATGCACGAAAATATCCCCATGCTTGCTGGGCACAAGTACAAGTGTTCATTCTTGATTAGGGCCAGCGAAGAGGGACAGATAACGGCGCGTATAGGATCTTACTTGACTTATGAAACGGTAGGGTTCGAGGAACATGTGCAAGTTACCACGACCGAGCAAAAGTTCGAAGTGGAGTTTGAACCCGAAGTGAACGACCCGTTTGCGCGATTTGAGTTCAATCTCGGTGGTGCCGTTCGCAAGATATGGGTCCGCAACGTGAAAATCACAAGACTTGATTAAGCAACGCCGCTTTTTATGCTCCGACGATTCGGGGCATTTTTTCTAATTTATGGCTACTATGGCTATTATTCCTACTCGTAAAGATAATCTCGTTATTGAAAACATCCGCCCAAGCATTGAGGGCGGCCGCTTTATGCTTAAGCGTGAACCGGGCGACACCGTCACGCTCACCGCGGACATCTTCCGCCACAGCCACGAAAAGTACGACGCCGCGATTTTCTACCGCCACGATTCCAAGAAGAAATGGGAAATGGCTCCCATGCATTTCGTGGACAACGACCAGTGGGAAGGTTCCTTTACCGTCAACAACATCGGCTATTACGAATACAAGATTTGCGCTTGGACCGTCGAGCCCAAGGACATCCCGACTGAATCTCCCGTGATGAAGCTCCGCGTGGACCCGCCTTACTCCCGCATCGGTACTTGGTACGAGATGTGGCCCAAGAGCCAGGGCACAGACCCCAAGAAGAGCGCCACCTGGAAGGATTGCGAGAACCAGCTGGACTACATCGCCGGCCTCGGTTTCGATACCGTTTATCTTGTTCCGATTCACCCGATTGGTGTCACCAACCGCAAAGGTGCGAACAACGCCCTGCATGCGAAGGTCGACAAGAAGGGTAACCCGCTTGAACCGGGATGCCCGTATGCCGTGGGTAACAAGAATGGCGGGCACTACGACGTGGACCCGGAACTCGGGACCATGAAGGATTTTGAACACTTCGCAAAGACCGCCCGCAGCAAGGGACTCCGCCTCGCTCTCGACATCGCGCTCAACTGCAGCCCCGACCACCCGTACGTGAAGTCGCATCCGGAATGGTTCTATCACGAACCGGATGGCAGCATCAAGTTCGCCGAAAACCCGCCCAAGAAGTACGAGGACATTTACCCGTTCGACTACTACAACGAGAACTACAAGGAACTTTGGCAGGAAATCGAGAACATTATCTTGTTCTGGGCCGACAAGGGTGTCGAAATTTTCCGTATCGACAACCCGCATACAAAACCGTTCCCGTTCTGGGAATGGCTCATCGCCGATATCAAGGAAAAGCGCCCGGAACTCGTGTTCCTCGCCGAAGCGTTCACCCGCCCGAAGATGATGCACCGCCTCGCAAAGTCGGGTTTCGACATGAGCTACACGTATTTCGCCTGGCGCTCTGCCAAGTGGGAATTCGAACAGTACCTCAAGGAACTCACGCAGAGCGACGCGAAGGAATACATGCGCGGTATCTTCTTCCCGACCACTCCGGACATTTTCCCGAAGTACCTTGCATACAAGGGTCCGAACGCCTTCAAGCAGCGCTATTTCCTTGCCGCGACGCTTTCGAGCCTCACGGGTATGTACAACGGATTTGAATTGTGCGAAAACATCCCGAGCCCCGTGAAGGAAGAACTCGCCGATAGCGAGAAGTACCAGTACAAGGTCCACAACTGGAAGGGCCCGGGTATCCAGGACTTCGTGCGCCGTGTGAACACTGCCCGTCAGGAACACATCGCCCTGCAGGAATATGACAACCTTGACTTCCACTACTGTGCCAATGACCAGCTGATGGTCTACTCCAAGAAGTCTGGCAACGACGTTATCTTGTGCGTATGCAATATGGACATGGACAACGCGCAAGAAGGCATGGTGGAACTTGACATGGCAAAACTTGGCCTGGAGCCGGATTCGTTCTTCTTCTTGAAGGACGTGATTACCGACGAGAGCTATGTGTGGCGCGGCAACAAGAACTTTGTTCGCCTTGACCCCGCGAAAGCCCCCGGACATTTGCTGGTGCTGAAGAAGATATAAGAGGGGTGAGGTCGCTTCTACTCATAGAGCATAACTCAACTAAAGAACTAAAGTTCTTAGTTTCGTATAGCTTTGAGCGATGAGGTATGAGGTAGTAGGAAGTAGACAGTAGGAAGTGGTTAGGGATAGGCGGAAGAGGAAAAAATTGTCATTCGCAGGCGCATGACTCGTCGACTCAGCCATGCCGAAACGCAAGCGTTTTGGCGTGGCATTCGCCTTGGTTGTCATTGCGAAGGGCGAAGCCCTGAAGCAATCTCTGTCAGAGAATCTAGAGATTAGGATCTAGGGGCTAGGGAGAAATATCACGGCTTCGCCGTCTTATATTGACGCACGAAGTGCGTGATTCTTTTCACTAGCCTCCCACCTAAAGGTGGCCATGCCCACATAAGTGCTAAAGCACTAAGTGGTCAAAGGTAGGCTCTATTTTCTAGTCTCTCGCCTCGTGCCCCGCGCCTCGAACCTAATACCTAATCACATTCCTTTTTTTGTCATTCACGCAGCGGCCACCGGCATCGCGGTTGTGAATTTTGGGCTTTTCAACCCTCAAAACGCGGGAATGCGGCGTTGCCAAGATATCTTCTGTCGGGTTGACAAAGTATTCGCCGACAACTACGGCTGAAGGTATATACATACATGAGGCATTTGATTTTGCGTTGTTGAATAGAGCCGAATACCCCTTTATATAAAGTGAATCTCCAACTTTCAGTTCAATTTTTTTAGGGTAATAGATCCAAGAAGAATCCAGCGCTTTTGTCATGGGCGATTCTGTTTCGAAGTAAGCTTTGAAATTTCGCAGAAGGACGTGTCTTACCTCTTCCTGTTGGTTGCTAGAAGGGCCTAGGTATCCAACAATGCTGTAATGGCAGAATGTTTCTCCATTTTTTTCGTATTCGACGCAGGAATTGATATCGAATTTCCCATTTGCAGTATCCATAACTATTGGGACGACTGAATCAACAATCCCCGAGATGTTCACGGTATGCTCTAGACTCGGGAATGTAGACATGTCCGTACTATCCGTGGGATCATCCACTAGTCGTTGCATGCCTTTTGGGTTGAGACATTCGTGGTAACTAGGTATGCATCGTTCGCGATCCCTGCCGTTATGGAATGTTCCCTGGGCGAAAACCAACGCATTAAATGCAAGTATGACTATCAGTAAACGCATACAGATAATATACGTTCATTTTGAACAAAGCGGTAGAGGGGGTGAGGCTCGTGCCTCGCGCCTAATACCTAATCACATTCCTTTTCTTGTCGTTTACGCAGCGGCCACCGGCATCGCGGTTGTGAATTTTGGGCTTTTCAACCCTCAAAACGCGGGAACGCGGCGTTGCCAAGATATCTTCTGTCGGGTTGACGAAGTATTCGCCGACAACGGTTGCTAGAGGATGATAATCACATGAGTTTTTTTTCCATATGTTACGAAACAACACTGAATAATTTTTTATAAAAATGGAATCTCCGTTTTTTAATTCAAATTTTTTTGGATAATATATCCAGGATGAATCCAGTACTTTAGTCATGGGAGATTCATTTTCGTTGTAGAGTTTGAAATTGCGGAGAAGAACGCGCCTTACTGGTTCTTGCCGTATACTAGTTGAGTCTACATATCCGATAAGACCGTAGTCGCAGAATGTATTTCCCTCACGTTCAAATTCAACGCAGGCGTTGATATCGTATTTTTGTAATGCAGTATCTATTATAATGGGGAGGATTGAATCAACGATTCCCGAAATGGTTACGGTGTGCTCTAGACTTGGAAATGATGACATGTCTGTTTCGTTTGTAGGCAAATCTAGCTGGAGTTGCATCCCTTTTGGGTTGCTGTATTCTTTAAAAAGTGGGAGACATTGATCGTGTTTGGAGGGATCCCTGCCATCAGGGATTGGTTCCTGGGCGAAAACCAACGCATTCAATGCAAGTATGACTATCAGTAAACGCATACAGATAATATACGTTCATTTTGAACAAAGCGGTAGTGGGGGTGAGGCTCGTGCCTGGAGCCTAATACCTAATCACATTCCTTTTCTTGTCATTCACGCAGCGGCCGCCGGCATCGCGGTTGTGAATTTTGGGCTTTTCGACTTTCAACACGCGGGAACGCGGCGTCGACAGAATGTCCTCTGTCGGGTTGACGAAGTATTCGCCGACAACTACAGCTGAAGGGAAATATGTACAGACTTCTTTTTTGGTGTTGTTGAATAGAGCCGAATACCCCTTTATATAAAGCGAATCTCCAACTTTAAGTTCAATTTTTTTAGGGTAATAAATCCAAGAAGAATCCAGCGCTTTTGTCATGGGCGATTCTGTTTCGAAGTAAGCTTTGAAATTTCGCAGAAGGACGTGTCTTACCTCTTCCTGTCGGTTGCTAGAGGGGTCTAGGTATCCAACAATGCTGTAATGGCAGTGTATTTCCCCATTTATTTCATATTCAACACAGGAGTTGAGGTCAATGTCTCCCAACATGCTATCTGTGACTATAGGAACAACTGAATCAACAATTCCTGAGATGTTCACTGTATGCTCTAGACTTGGGAATGTAGACATGTCCGTACTATCTGTGGGTTTGTCCACTAGTCGTTGCATGCCTTTTGGATTGAGGCCTTCATAATAATTAGGTATGCATTGTTCGTGTATGGAAGGATCCCTGCCATCAGGGATTGATTCTTGGGCGAAAATCAACACATTCAATGCAAGTATAATCATTACTTTAATTTGCATATAAATAATATATGGTAACTTGGAATGAAATGTGAGGAAAAATTGTAAAAAAAAACAAACAATTGTGCTTTCTGAGAGAAATAAATATAAATGAAAAATATTATGAATAAACTTCTTATAATTCTTTTATCTGTTTCCATCGCAATGGCTGGTGGAGTGAGAGTGGTTAGCCTTGGTGCTGATGGGGAACCTGAAGAGGAAGTCATAGACATCTCCATCTGTCTAGAGCGGACTCCTACGTCTGTTCAAGAAGCTAATTATGAAGATGTCATTGGGTATTATGCCGATGCTATATATGAAATGTCAAATGGAGCTAATTTTCTTGGAAACGTTTCCATATATACGGGAGAACGTTATTGCTCAAGTGCAGACATTGTATGGAACATAACAAATGAGTGGCCTCGGGCCCATGTAGGCGGATTCGTAACAAATGGCATAATTTTTATGTCCGATGATTGGGGCGCTGGACGGGACAACTTTAGCGATGAGGGAAAACGCTTAAATTTTGGTATGACGTTGGCTCACGAAAGTGGACATTATATTTATGGAGTAACGGATGACTATACTCAGACTGCTCTCCCCCTCGGATGGATTGAGGTGACGGCAGATCCTGTGTCGAATAAAATAATTGTAACAGACACAAGAAATCATGATGAAGTTGATCCGAAAAATACGGAATTTAAAGATCGACTATCCCCGTTCACTTCAGGGACGCCCATAATTTTTTATCCGGTTGAAAATCTCCCGCAAGGTCTTGAAACATTTTTGGACTATCCTGCAAATTATACCTATCCTGGTGGAGTTGGCTTGTTAGTGGACGATTATGCAACTATAGATCAGGTCTTTTGGGATTCTCCAACATCATATTCGTTTACTTTGAAGGATAAAAATAAAAACAATGTTGACATCCGGAGCGCGGGTTCTGGATCATGGACCTTTGATTTGCCTGGATGGAATAGAAGCCGAGTTGCTCATTCTATAATGGACAACCAATATGAAGTAGCGACATCCTATGGATGCTCTTTTAATGGAATTAATGGAATTCAGTGGCAATGGGCAAATTTCAGTACTGAGTTCAATATTAACCCATATTGCAAGCAGGGAATGGAGTATCGTAAGAATGGAAGCCCTTCTTCTGCGTGGGACGTCATTTCTAGAGATCCTATGTATGATGTTCATTTTGGAGTGGCGCCTACAATACCATTGAGATATTGGTTCAAGTCTCTTGCCAAGAGGAAACCTACTGCATCGGATGTGTTTACGGCAAAATCCTACATGATGAATTATGATCCTGCTACGGGTAAGGTGCAGGAGGGCCATGCGGTTTGGCTACATGGCCAGACTTGTGGTCATGAAAAAACATATAATCTTCCCTATATGAAAGTTGAGCTAGCAAACACCCCTTCTTCCGTGTATAGAAGGACAACGCACAAGTATCTCAATATCCAGTGGGACCGCCCTGAAGCAGAGGTCATCGTACTTGTGGACAATTCCCTGAGCATGAGTGTTGAAGATAAACTCGAAAAGGCCAAATTGTCGGCAAAGAGTATCGCTGAGGCGTATTTGAGTGCTGACCCCACATACAATAACTCAAACGTTTCTGTCGGTGTCTATGCATTCAATGACAATGTTGATAAAGTCCGTTCTCTCAACACAGTCCAGTCTATGGTGGATATTGAAACTGCAATAAATAATATCACCATTGTAGGTACCACGACTGTGCTTTTTAATGCTCTGTATTCTGCTATCAATGATTTCTCAACAAACGCGGCAAGTAAAAAGATTCTTTATGTCATTACTGACGGAATAAACTATACGGCTGGAGCGCCTTCGAGGACAGAAGAGGAGGTGAAAGCGCTCTACAGATCAAGGAATGTCCCCATTTATGCGCTCGCTTACGGCGCAAACGCTAGCAGGGAACTACTTTCCTCGATGGCCGCAGAGACTGGCGGGGAGTATTATGAAGGTGAAACCGGAATGGAACACGATGTGGTTGCTTCAATAACGAATGTTCTAGCTGCGGTGCCCGGGAACACCCAGCTCAAGGCGGCTTCAATAACTCATACCCAAAATTCGGGTGATATCAATCTTCCTCGGCGACTCCAGCGTGCTCGCGTCTATGCGTCTTACGATATTCCGTCTTCCAGTACCTCGGGTTCATCGTCCAGTTCTGCGGGTAACCCGATTGAATTGCTTACTCAAGGCGGGGCCTCCATCCCGTTTTTCCCGACATCCAATACAATTGGCAACACGGTCTACTTCACAGCCGAAGTTGATTCGGCCACGCTAGTGTCGTTGCCCAATTCTGCGTTCAAGGTCAAAAACAACCTTCCCGGCACTAATGTAGATTTCAGGGTTATTGCTACGGGTGAGTATCAGGAACATTCTATGAATGTGAAAATTTTCCCAGAGGGGCTGTTTGAGTGGCCCGTGCAGAAGTATTTCTCTGCGTCGGTCCGGGGCCTGGGGGGAGTCCTTGCCGATGTCAATGCTGTGGGAAAACTGGTCACACCAGACGGGAACGTGGTGAACTTCACTTTGCACGACGACGGTATTGGCGGAGATTTGCGTGCGGGTGATGGTTTCTATTATGCGGACATGCCTCCCATAAGCAAGAATGGAACTTACCGGTGGGAAATTACGATGTCCAGTCCCGGTGGTGTCGCGCACACGACCCGCGTGGGGACTTCCCTGCCGGATTCCATCCCGTTTACAGAGGCAGTGGACCCGAATGCGTTTGAACTTGTCCGTAATGGTCAGTTTATGGTTACCGGATGTTGTACCGACGAATCGAATACCAACCTCGTGAAACTCAAACCCGAAAAGCGGGTGAACGCTTACTTGCAAACCGGCTCGGATATTGATCGTTTTGAAATCGAGGCCACTCTTGCTGGCAGAAGCTATTCTTTGCGTCTTTCCTCGAAGGATTTAGGCTCTTTCGACAGGATTGAAGTTTATCAACCCTCCGAGCCTTCGGTTCCGATTTATTCTGTGAATGTGGTAAACAACGGTTTTGGATATGTCTCAGTCCCGCTTTCGGCTGAGTTTGCGAAACCTGGCAATATCGTGGCAATAATCGGGACGAATTCCAATGGTGCGAATTATAGTCTGGATTTGCTGGAAAAATCGTTCGCAGAATTCTCTGTGGGCCGCTTTGAGGTCGCTACGGACTGGCATTCGCAACATACAACACTTGCTTTGGACGGAAACCGCAAGAGCGAGGGCAACACGAGCCTCGTCACCCCTGCTGGGTGGAAAGTCATTGAAAGTCGCAATATATCGACATCGGATTTTGATGTTATCGGTGAGAGAATGAGCGTGGATGTTTTCGTTCCTGCGAGTACACAGAACCCGTATTGGATCGGTACGCTGGAACTTTGGCTCTACGTGCCGTCTTCGAACAAGCGAATACAACTTGGCGAGCAGATTCAGTTGAAACCCTATTTTGGAAACTGGAAGTCTTACGAGTTCAGAGTGCCGTCCCGCGTGAAGAAAGTTCTTTCGGAACAGCATCATGATGCTCGTTTCCAGATTGTGCTGAATACGGCGGATTCTCTTTGGATAGACAATTTGCGCTTTGCCGGAAAGTTGACGGACAACCCCGTTAATCAAGTGGAACCGGAATGCCCGCAGGACAACGGGTGCAATTCGGCTATGCCGATAGCGTTGCATGTGAACGAATCCAAGAATGTCATCCCCGAAGGTGATCTCTGGATTGAAATTACAGGGTTCCCGAACGATTGGACTCCGGCTGTAGTTACACTCGGAATCGCTCCGGAGGACGGCGTCGAAATGACGGGCTCCATAATATTCGACAACGGGACGTACCCCTTGTCTGGCTGGTACATGGAGAAAACGTTCGGGTTTGTCAGGGGCAAGCGTTACCTTGTCAAGTTACATAACCTTGGGCACCGCCCGTACAGAGTCAATGCATGGGTGTCTGGCCAGGCGTTGGGTGTCGCTTCACTCGGGTTGCCATACAATGTGGAACTAGGCGTGAATTGGTAAGATGGGGCTAGAATCTAGGATCTGGAGACTAGGGAGAATAAGGTCGCTCTAGCCTCTAATCTCTAGCCTCTAATCTCTAATATCCTAAAACGCCTGATATATCTTGAATATCGCGAGTATCTTCCCGATAATGGCCGGGATTCCCGGACAAAGGAAGCACAGGATAACGCGGGTCACGCGGTTTTTCCACCAGCGCTTCACTTGCCAGACATCGTCGGCCAGCGTTTCCATCTCCTGCACGCGGGGCGGGCGCATGTACACCTGCGTGAGTGCCGTGAAGAATCCGACGCCCACAAGCGGGGTAAGCCCGGTAAAGGGAGCCATGACCAGTGCAACGAGAATGGTGAGGGGGTGCCCGCCGGCGATAATCGTGCCGAGCATGGCACCGCCGCCCGTGAGCATGGCCCACTGGAGGCTGAGTTCCCCGGCTTTCTTGAAGCCGGCTTCGTAACCGACGAACAGGATGCTTGCGATGATGGCGATGGGGATGGCCCAGCCGATAATTTTCCAGACGGGGGAACCCTTGGGAATGACACAAATGGATTCTTCGCTCGGGATTTCCTTGTCGGTCTCGATGATGTTTGCGATGCCCCTCATGTGGCCTGCGCCGACGACGGCGACAATTTTTTTGCCGGGAGCGCTCTTGATTTTGCTTGCGAGGAACTGGTCACGTTCGTCGATGAGCACTTGCTTCACTTCGGGGAACGACTTGCCGAATTCCTGCATCATGCTGCTGAGGGCATCCTGTTCCTTGATCTTGTCCAGTTCTTCTTCGCTGATTTCGGTCTTGTCGAAAATGCTCGCGAAAAGCCCGCCCAAAAGGCTGAGCTTGCGGTACCAGGGGGTGCATGCCCAGGTGCGCTTGAGTGTAATCTTGATATCCCGGTCCGCCAGTACTAGTTGGGCGCCTTTGCTTTCGGCGGTTTCTGCAGCTTCCTTGAGTTCGGCTCCTGGCTTCACTCCGGTCTGGGCGCCCATGCGCTTCTGGTACGACCCGAGGACGAGGTTTGCGATGAGCGTCGCCAACTGCTTTTTCTTGATGACTTGTTTGAGGTCGGTGTTTTTCCAGCGGTCGGGTTCCTTGAGCGACTTGAAACGGCCTTCATCGAGCTCTACGCAGACGGTGTCCGGAGATTCATTCTCGATGGTCTCGCGGACCAGTTCCTTGGAACTTTGGGAAATGTGGGCGGTGCCGATGAGGATGATTTCTCGTCCGTCGGCAGTGTTGATGCGGTAAATGTCTGCGTTTTCGCTCATAATGCGCGCTAATGTAGAAAAAGTAGGGCCCTCTGGTCTATGGACTTGTTCTCAAGGATAAATTTTGTTTAAACTTCACGAAATTGTGATAAAAATGTGTATATTTGATGCGGGATAATTTTTCGGAGGTCTTCCTATGAAAAAAATTTTATTGGGTCTCTCTTTTGTTGCAATGATTCTTTCCGCTTGTGCGGGTTCTTCGAAAGACCCGGAACAGCTGGATAACGCCCTCGCCGGTTTCGCGGCATGCGTGCAGAGTTCCCGTTGGCAAGAAGCCCTTGATTATGTCACTCAGGACGAAGCTTATGCCATCAGTCCGGACGGTTATGAGTTTAAGGAAGAGTACAAGGTGGCTGCTCGCCGTCTCCCGCTCTCGACTCTCCGCAAGGCCGGTCTCGAACTTGACCGCCACGGTCGCCTTGTCGGTATCAAGAAGGCCATGGACGAGGCTAACGAACGCTATGTGATGTCCGAAGATCAGGCCAAGGTTGGCACCAATCTCAAGGAAATGGAAGATGCCCGCATCAAGCGCCGCATCGAAGAAGGCCAGAAGATTTTGAAGGGCGAAGAAGAAGAGGCCAAGGCCGAACCGGAAGTCGAAGTCTTCACTAACAAGCTTACTGACGAAGAAAAGCGCAAGTACGGCAGCACCCGTGACTTGCAGGCTCCTGAAGCCTATAACGAACCGGACGAAGACGAGGAACGCGCCAAGGAAGAGATCCACGGTGACTACGAATCCGACTATTAATCTGGAAGGCTGATATAATTTGTTTGTAATGCGGATCCCCGATTCGTTCGGGGATTTTGCTTTGGAGGTAGATATGAAACGTTGCTTAGTTTTCGTTGCCCTGCTTGCGGCAATGATGCTTTCTGCCTGCGGTGATAACGACAACTACATTACGTCTGGTCCGCGCGCCTACAAGGTCACGTTTACCTATTTCTTCAGCCAAGAGTGCGATTACGATGCCTTGGGCGAATATGGCTGCTACGAGGCTCGCTCGCTTTCCAGGTCTTTTTCCATCTCGTTGCGCATCGAAGACGATGGCTATGCTGTCCTGATTTTCGACAAAGACCGGTACATCTTTTACGGCAATGAGTACGAAAGGGGAGTTGACGATAGGGGCTATTATTACCAGTTCCCAGTGGATGGGGGCCTCCTGACCGTATTTGACGATGGCTCCGAGGCCATCTACTCCCAGTACGAGCCCCTGGTCGAATACCATTACTACTACGAGCTGCTTGAATATTAAAAGAAAAAATTCTATCTTTGTCCCCACTCATGAGTAGTTCTGAAAACTTTGTTATTGCCTTGGATGGGGGCTCCGGTACTGGGAAGAGCACGACCGCGAAGATCGTGGCCAAGACCCTCGGTATCACTTACCTCGACACGGGCGCCATGTACCGCGCCGTGACGCTAGCCGCCCTCGACAAAGGACTGCCGGCCGAGGAAGGCCCGGCGATGGACGAACTGCTCTCTAACCTCACGCTCGGGTTCGACTCCGAAAACCACATCCTGATTAATGGTGTCTCCCGCGAATCCGAAATCCGCGGGATGAAGGTCTCGAGCAACGTGAGCGTCTACTGCGCCCTCCCGTCGGTCCGCGCCGCGATGACCAAGCAGCAGCGCGAAATCGGCAAGAAGCAGAGCTGCA
>JAEEGI010003071.1_pt1 | contig 40066 bp, 31 predicted proteins | sample 8958751 | NCBI WGS metagenome assembly JAEEGI01 (sample SAMN16246545, study PRJNA631951) | gut metagenome | biome: gut microbiome; feature: rumen; material: KS-attached | host: Bos | place: Iran: Karaj | collected 2018-10 | reverse complement strand
TGATACGTTTCATTCAGATAGGCGAGTACATCGTTATTCATATGTTCCTCCGCGTTCTTCCTGAAACCCAAAAGCGCTATTACGCATCTTTCGGCGAAGAATCTTCTTTTTCTTCGACATTGTCGCCATCATAAAAGACGATCGGCTCCCGGACGGGCTGTTTGCCGAGCCGGTAGAGGTCGACGCCGGGGTCATAGGGATCGATCGGCAGCGGTCGAATCAATCCGGTTTTCCGCAGGAGCAGGAACACGGCGATCCAAACGAGGATCAGAATGCTTACGACCTGCGAGAACGACAGCGGACCGAAGCCGCCGCGCACCGCGTCGCCGCGGAAAAACTCGATGACGAAGCGGAAGATCGCGTAGGGGATGAGGTAGAGATACACCATGCGGCCGCGGCGTTCGTCCTTTTTCTCGCGCAGGAACAGGATCAGAAGCACCGTGAACAGCAGGAAATTGAACGCCGATTCAAAGAGCTGCACCGGCAGCCGGTTGTCCCAGAAGTGCGAGCAGAACGCGCTGTCCGGAAGCCGGATCCCGTAGCAGCACGGGTGCCAGACGATCTCGCCGAAATCGTTGTAGTCGCGTCCGAGGTAGCAGCCGATACGTGCGATCGCGTGGAACAGCGGCGTGGTGACCGCAACGATGTCGCGCCCGAGGCGTTTTCTCGGGAGGAAGAATTTCGAGAGGATCCAGAAGGTCAGAAAATAACCCAAAAGCCCACCGTAAAAGACGATGCCGGATTGTGTAAAGCACTCGATGAACGAGATCGTTTCTCCGCGCGTATACAGATACGTCGCGTAGGAGATCGCGCCGAACAGCTTTGCGCCGCCCAGAAGCCCGATCAGCGAAGCGATCATCAAAAAGAGCTGCCGCACCCAGTTCTGTTCGCGGCGGACGCACAGCAAAAGCGCGACGCCGAACACGGCAAGGATGCCGATCGCCGCCATGACCGAGTAGGTAGCCACATGTTCCCAAAGAAATTGCGTAAACGTATTCATACCGTATATTATAGCGGCTTTCCTTTTCCTTGGCAATAAAAAACTTTCCGCACGGCTGACCGCAATTTTGGGTCGGAAGGCGTTGACAGTCCGCACGGATGTTTGCTATAATACAAATTGGAAAAAAAGGGGGAAACCCCAAAAATTACAGGAGGAAACAGAATGGCAAAAACCATGACGATCGACGGCAATACCGCTGCTGCGCATGTAGCGTACGCATTTTCCGACGTTGCCGCAATTTATCCGATCACGCCGTCCTCTCCGATGGCGGAAGTCGCAGACGAGTGGGCAGCTAACGGCCGCCTGAACCTGTTCGGACAGAAGGTCCGCATCGCGGAAATGCAGTCCGAAGCGGGCGCGGCAGGCGCAGTGCACGGCTCTTTGAAGGCCGGCGCGCTCACGACGACCTTTACGGCGTCGCAGGGTCTTCTTTTGATGATCCCCAACATGTACAAGATCAGCGGCGAGCTGCTTCCCGGCGTGTTCCATGTATCCGCCCGTGCGCTCGCGGCACACGCGCTCTCCATCTTCGGCGATCACAGCGACGTGATGGCATGCCGTCAGACGGGCTTCGCGTTCCTCGCGTCCGCTTCCGTTCAGGAGGTTATGGACCTCGCGCTGGTTGCGCATCTTTCCGCGATCAAGTCGTCCATCCCGTTCTGCCACTTCTTCGACGGCTTCCGTACGTCCCATGAAGTCCAGAAGATCGAGATGATCGACTATGCCGACATGGATAAGCTCCTCGATCGCGACGCGGTCGCGGCGTTCCGTGCGCGTGCGATGAACCCGGATCACCCGCACCTCGGCGGTACGGCGCAGAACCCGGACATCTACTTCCAGAATCGTGAAGCGGCGAACAACTACTACACCAAGATCCCCGAGATCGTCGAGCATTACATGGACGAAGTCGGCAAGATCACCGGTCGTCACTATCATCTGTTCGACTACGTCGGCGCACCCGACGCGGAGAAGGTCGTCATCGTCATGGGCTCCGGCGCAGACGTTGCGGAAGAAACCATCAACTACCTGAACGGCAAGGGCGAGAAGCTCGGTCTCATCAAGGTCCGTCTGTATCGTCCGTTCGCGGCGGACAAGTTCCTCGAAGCGATCCCGGCAACCTGCAAGAAGATCGCGGTCCTCGACCGCACGAAGGAGCCCGGCTCCCTTGGCGAACCGCTGTATGAGGACGTCATGACTGCGCTCCGTGAAGCGGGACGCTGCGGCATCAAGGTCGTCGGCGGACGCTACGGTCTCGGCAGCAAGGAGTTCACGCCCACCATGGTCAAGGCGGTCTATGACAACCTTGACGCGGACGAGCCCAAGAATCACTTCACGGTCGGCATCGTCGACGACGTGAGCTTTACGAGCCTTGAGATGGGTCCGCTCGTGAACGCCGCGCCGGAAGGCACGATCGCGTGCAAGTTCTTCGGTCTCGGCTCCGACGGTACGGTCGGCGCGAACAAGAACAGCATCAAGATCATCGGCGACCACACCGACATGTACGCACAGGGCTACTTCGCCTACGACTCCAAGAAGTCCGGCGGCTTCACGGTATCCCACCTGCGCTTCGGCAAGACGCCGATCCAGAGCCCGTACCTCATCGACCAGGCGGACTTTGCGGCATGCCACAACCCGTCCTACGTCACCCGCTACGCGGTGGCAGAGGGCATCAAGGAAGGCGGCACGTTCCTTCTGAACTCGCCGTGGACCCTTGAGGAGATGGAGAAGGAGCTGCCCGCGTCCATGAAGAACGCGATCGCAAAGAACCATCTCAAGTTCTACAACATCGACGCGATCAAGCTCGCGCGCGAAGTCGGCATGGGCGGCCGCATCAACACCATCATGCAGTCTGCGTTCTTCAAGCTCGCGAAGGTCATTCCGGCGGAGGAAGCGCTTGAATACATGAAGGCAGCCGCCAAGAAGTCCTACGCCAAGAAGGGCGACGCGGTCGTCGCGAAGAACTACGCCGCGATCGACGCCGGCATGGACGCGGTCGAAGAGATCCACTATCCGGAATCCTGGGCGACCACGACCGAAGGCGCAAAGCCCATCGCGGTCACGGACGATCCGTACTTCCTCGAGTTCATCAAGCCGATCCTCGAGCAGAAGGGCGACGATCTGCCGGTTTCCAAGATGACTCCGGACGGCACGGTCCCGACCGGCACGACCCGCTACGAGAAGCGCGGCATCGCGGTCGACGTTCCCGCATGGATCCCCGAAAACTGCATCCAGTGCGGACGCTGCTCGCTGGTCTGCCCGCACGCCTGCATCCGTCCGTTCGTTCTGAACGAGCAGGAAGAAGCAGCAAAGCCCGAGGGCTTTGTGACGAAGCCCGCCGGTAAGGACATGCCCGGCATGACATACCGCATGCAGATCAGCCCGCTGGATTGCACCGGCTGCGGCAACTGCATCGACGTCTGCCCGGCAAAGGTCAAGGCGCTGACGTTCGAGCCGCTCGAGAAGAGCGTCGAAAAGGAAGAGAAGAACTGGGAGTACGCGATCAACCTGCCCGACAAGCAGCTGAATGTCAACCGCAAGACGGTCAAGGGCAGCCAGTTCCTCCGTCCGCTGTTCGAGTTCTCCGGCGCATGCGCAGGCTGCGGCGAGACTCCGTACATCAAGCTCCTTACCCAGCTGTTCGGCGATCGCATGATCATCGCGAACGCGACCGGCTGTACCTCCATCTACGGCGGTTCCGCGCCGACGGCGCCGTACTGCAAGAACGACAAGGGTCAGGGTCCGGCATGGGCGAACTCGCTGTTTGAGGACAACGCGGAGTTCGGCTACGGCATGAACATCGCGTCGAAGCAGCGCCGTGCGCGCCTTGCGGACACCGTCAAGAAGATGATCGAAGTCCCGTATCTCGACGAAGAGATCGCGGCGGCAGGCAAGGAATGGCTTGAAAAGATGAACGACGCGCAGGGCTCCCGCGAAGCGGGCGACAAGCTCGTTGCTCTGATCGAAGCGCATCCGACCGCCACGAAGGGCTGCGAATGCGAAGCCTGCACGCTCGCGCGTGAAGTGCTTGCGCAGAAGGATCAGCTCGTGAAGCCGTCCATCTGGGTATTCGGCGGCGACGGCTGGGCGTACGACATCGGCTACGGCGGACTCGACCATGTGCTTGCACAGGATGAGGACGTCAACGTGCTCGTCGTGGACACCGAGGTGTACAGTAACACCGGTGGTCAGTCCAGTAAGGCGACGCCGACCGGCCCGATCGCGAAGTTCGCGGCAGCCGGCAAGCGCACCAAGAAGAAAGACCTCGGTCTGATGGCAATGTCCTACGGCTATGTCTACGTTGCCAAGGTCTGCATGGGCGCCGACCCGAACCAGCTCCTGAAGGCCGTCAACGAGGCGGAAGCGTACAAGGGACCGTCCCTGATCATCGCGTACGCGCCCTGCATCAACCACGGCATCAACATGGGACACAGCCAGGAAGAAGAGAAGAAAGCGGTCGAAGCCGGTTACTGGCCGATGTATCGGTACAACCCGGATCTCGCGCTCGAAGGCAAGAACCCGTTCCAACTGGATTCCAAGGATCCGAAGGCGAGCTACCGCGAGTTCATCATGGGCGAAGCGCGTTACGCCGCACTGACCAAGCAGTTCCCGGACGTCGCAGAGGAGCTCTTCACCCGCGCCGAGAACGAGGCGAACGAGAAGATCGATTACTACAAGAAGCTCAACGATATGTAATCCATATCAACGCAAAAACCCCGCCGTGCAAACGGCGGGGTTTCATCAATAAAGGGAGGAACATGGAGCATCCGAAGCGCAAACAGAACCGGCTGAAGACCTTTGATTATCATGCATGCGGTGCATATTTTATCACAATATGCACGCACGACAGAGCGCCTTTGTTTTGGAGTGCCGATGCGGAGACAGCGATCCGTTCGAGGATGGATGCATTCCAACCCGTAGGGGCGATGGCGATGCGCGATTTAACGCGTAACGGCACCTCTGCAACGAAGCGAAGCGAAGTGGATCGTATCCGCCCGTTCCTATCAGAGAAAGGGAAGATCGTCGATCGGGCGATATCGGATATTCCTGTGCGGTATCCCAAAACGGTATTGGATCATTATGTCATCATGCCGAACCATATCCATATTCTGTTGAGAATTTGCGAAACGTCCGGACGATCCGTTTCCGATATAATCGGTCAGACGAAGCGTCGGATATCAAAGGAACTCGGCAAGAGCATTTGGCAAAAATCGTTTTATGACCATATCGTCCGCGACGAAGAAGATTGGCGGCGTATATGGACATATATCGAAAACAATCCCGCGCATTGGGAACAGGATTGTTTTTATACTGAAATCTGATCTCGGCGGGCGGATACGATCCGCCCCTACGGAACAAACGGAACCGTAGGGGAAGGTCTTACCTTCCCGCTTTCCCTTTTGTTTTCTCAATCCGCGCCGGGCGGCATGGTCGAGCGGATAAAGGAATCATAAAAAGATTAAACCCCGCCGCGCAAACGGCGGGGTTTTCTGTCGCCGATCATTCGTCGATCGGGCTGTCGTCGTTTTGAAGCGAGATCCAATACTGATAGCCGTCCTTTGCGGGGAAGGAGCGCAGACGCTCGACCGTCGCCGTGCCGTCCAGCCGGTACTGCGTGTCGGAAATCTTCGTCAGCATCAGCGAAAGACCGAGACTGTTCAGCCGGTCGCATTCCTGCTGCCAAAGTCTTCGAAGCGCTTCTTTTCCGCTTTCGCCGTCGCGCCATTCGGAATAGGCGTTTCGCACAGTCAAATACGCTTCGTTTGCCTGCTCGTATGCCGTGATCTCCGCTTCGGTGTGCCGCTCTTTCCAATAAGAATCAAACAATTCGTTCGGATCGTGCTTTTCCCAGCCGGGCGTGTCGCGGTTCTGCTCGTCGATCCCGGGGTATATCGTGTGATACCAGATCTCATATTCCTCCGAGCGCGACGCAAGCGCCGGCTGATCCCGCCATTCGGGCAGCGATTTTCCCTGATACCGGAACGCGGATTCGAGCGCGTTTCCGAATGCGATGGAACCGATCGAGATCATTAGACGCGTTTGCGCATCTGCCTTGTTTAGCTGTTCGGTCAGCGCTGCCGAGCAGGAAACGGGATCGGGAACCGTCAATACACAGACGTTGGGTTCCGGCGTCTGCTGTACCGCCGTCGTCACCTCGACCTCCGGCAGCGGGATCGTGATCGCGGGGAGCTGCCTGCAATCCATCGTCAGAGCCGGAAGCGCGCCTTCTGCGCTGTTCCACGACCAGTCCTCGCGCGGTTCGCCGTCCGCTTCGCCGGTTGCATAGGACGCGTTGACGAAGAACTGTATCTCCTTTGCCGCCGCGTAATCCTTCGGCTCGATTGCGATCAGATATCTGCCGAATCGCGCGGAGCCCCAGAACGTGCGGGACAGGCAGTATACCCGGTAGGAGAAATCGGCGTCCTGCGCGTTCGCCCACGGCACGTCGCCCGTGCCGCCGGGACCGCCGACAAGCGCGATGTACAGCGATTCCTGCTCGACCTCCGAAAGCGCGCCCGGATCCTTGATCGAGAGAATCACACAAACGCCCTCTACGGTGTAGTGGATTTCGGCGTCAAGCGTCACGCCGTCAAGACTGACGCGCTCGTTATGGAAGCCGTTCCCTTCGTGGATCGAAAGGATGTATTCGCCCGAGAGCGGCACGTCGATGTGGATCGGATCGGCAAGGTCCAAAAGCGCTTCCGCATCGAAAACGAATGTGTGCTCCACCGTACCGAGCAGCGCAGCCGGGTATTCGACGGTTTCGCCCGTGCCGTCCTCCGAAAAGTCCAAATATTCTGTCGTGACGCTCAGGACGCTGCGATCCAGAAGCAGCAGCGTGTTGGTGATCTTCACTTCGCCATTGGGCGGGAGCACGGCGGGGAACAGGTCGTAGGTCTGCGGCATGGCGCAGATCTCCGGAATGTACGCGATCCATTCGTCGGCGGTCTCCGAAAAGGTGATCTCGCCCGGGGACGCAAATTCGACGAGCTGTGCGCCTTCGTCCGGCGTGTCCAGCCCGGAATCGGCATGGAAGAAGCACAGCGGCATGCCGCGCGTGACCTCGACGAGCGTATCAAACGGATTGTCGGTCCATTCGTCTTTCGGAACGCGCAGCTCGACCGTCCAGCGGATCGAATCGGCGGTTGCGGAAAGATCGGTTACTGCTGCCGTCGCTTCGCGCAGCCAGCTCCATTCCGCTTCGTCATAGGCAGGCAGACCGAGAGCGTTGATCCGCGTCTGATCAAACCGGTGCTCCGGATCGAGCTCAGGCAGCAGCTTGATTTCGGCGCTTTCCGAAAGCAGAACCTGCTTTTCGGAGACGACCGGCTGTTCCGCCTGGTGCTGTTCGTTCCGCAGTCCGCGCGAAATGACGACGGCGCCGAGCGCGACGGTCAGCACGAGCAGAACGGCGACCGCTGGGATGTAGACCCAGCGCGGCATGCCGCCTGTGCTCTGCGTGTTCGTCCGTACCCGTTCGGACGCGTTCCGTTGTGTTCTGCCGAGCGCGGCGTCCAGCCTGCGCTTCTGTTTTCTGCCGCTCAAAAGATCGCTTTCGAGCGCGTTATGGAAAAATGCTTTTTCACTCATAGTCGTATCCTCAATGATCGTTTGATTTTGCAAGCAGACGCCGAACAGCGTTTCTGCCGCGATGCAGGCGGCTTTTGACGGCTTCCGTGCCGAGGTGCATCTCCTTGGCAATCTCGGCAACGGACAGCTCAAAGCCGTAGTACAGCACAAAGACGCGGTAGGTGTCGGGGGAGAGCGCTTTTGCGGCGTCCATGACCTGTCCCGCCATCACGCGCGTTTCGACCGCGTCCTCGAAGGAGAGCGGATCGGCGGCGACGTTCTCCTCGAGCGGGGAGGTCTCGTGCGCGCTGCGCTCGGCGTAGTTTCGGATGATCTCGCGCTTCAGCATTTTCAACAGGAACAGCTGCGGAGCGAGAATGTCCGCGTGTCCGCACGCTTCGATGCGCCGATAGAAGTCGACGAACACGTTCTGCAGCGCGTCCTCGGCGTCGAGCGGGTCGTTTAGGTGCACGATCGCGTAGCGCAGCAGCGGACGGTAGGTCTTTTCGTAGACTTTGTCGAAATAATCCTGATTCATAAGCTCCAACCTTTTCGTAAGTCCTTACACCCAAAAAGAGGGAGGATTTTCGGACGGGGTTGCGTGTTTTCTTTTATGATACAGGAATAATGCGGAAGAATTGTAAAATGCCGGTTAAGAAACGAAAAAACCTCCCTTATACGAGGGAGGCAGGTACGGTGCTGATCGCTTTACCACGCGTTATAGAGGGTGAACGTATCCTTTTCCGCCTTACGGTAATAGTTGTAGTCGTTGAGATACGGGGAATAGGTCGTGACCGCAATGTTGCGCGTGTTCGGGTTAAACATCAGGATGCGCGCGTAGCCGAGCCCGTACTTCTTGTCGTCCTGGAAGTTGTACATCATGGCGTTGACGACGTGTCCGTCGCCGTAGGTGCGGGACCAGCGCGCGGATCCGTCGTTGTGTCCGCACAGCACGAGCCGTACGGTGGGGGACTTGCGCAGGATCGCCTTCTCCACGCGTCTGCCGTTGGTGGAGAGCGAGCCGTCGTCGTTTAAGAAACTATGCACGAGCAGTACGGCGGGCAGGTCAACGTACGCATGGATGCGTTCGTTCAGCCAGTCGGCATAGGCGTCGTCGTTTTGCCAGCCGATCCCGCAGAGCAGGATCCCCTGTTCATAGAGCGGCAGCACCCAGCAGTGACGGTCTTCGGAAAACTCCATGCTTTCCGGCGCGGTGCAGAAATCATAGGAAAGATAGGTCTCATATTCGACCTTGTCCGCGCCGACGTCGTGGTTGCCGGCAATGCAGTAAAACGGCATGGATTCCGTGATCTTGTCGATCGCCGCTTCCGCGTTCGTCCAGTGACGCGTATAATTGCGGTTGTCGACGATATCGCCGGTGCAGACGACCGCGGCGGCGTTGTATTCGGCGCGGATGCCTGTCGCCCATTCCGCCATGGACAGGAAGATATCCGGACGCTTGTAGGCGTAATACTGCGTATCCGAAAACCAGATCAGCGAAAACGGTTCGGACTTCGGAGCGTCGGTCGCAACGAACGCGGGCGCAGAAGTCGGCGTCGGCGTCGGCGGCAGTGTGGGCGGTACGGGCGAGGGCGTGTAGAGCAGGGGAATAAAGACCTCCGTGATCTCGTACACGGTCGGTTCCGGCGTCGGCGAATCGGTCGGCAGCGGCAGCGGCGTCTGCTCTTCGCTCGTGGCGGCGACAACGGCGTCCTCGCCGAAAAACCGCTCCTGCGGAGACTTCGTAGACTCCCTGCGGTAGTAGAACATCAGCACGCAGACAAGGGAGAGCAGCAAAAGCCACAGCGCCTGAAACATACGGGTTTTGGTCATAAGGATCGCCTCCGGATCGATTTTTCCGGGAGCATAGCACGCAAAACCGGTCGAATGGTGTTTTCGACAAACAAAGTCCCGGCGCGGTCGGATTCGTATCGTCTCGCATACATATGCGAATCGGGCTGCCGCACTTTTCGGCGGTCTCAAAAAGCCTCTTTTCAAACGGCGCGGTTTGTGGCATAATACATCATAGAGAAGTATGGAGGTCAGAGTATGCAGAGCGCAGCGTTACGCCGCACGGAGCAGTTTATCGAAAACAGACGCAGGATCGAGCACGCGTTTCGGATGTCCACGCCGCAGGTGCACTGCCTGTGCGCATTGCTTTTGGGAATCGACGACCGTGACGCGGACCTTGCTTCGATCCGCCGCGGTAAGAAGATTCTGAAGAAAAACACGGGCATCTTTTCGGCGTTCCGGGGGCTCGGAATGGCGCCGGCGGCGATCAAGATCGGCGAGCATGCGGACGGCGCGCAGCGGCTGAACTACGCCAAGGACAACCGCCGCAAGCTCAAGCAGGCGGGCTTTGCCCCGACAGACTATCTGTGCCCGGCGGCGTTTCTGATGGCGAAGAGCCATGACCGCGCCGAGACCGTGGCAAAGGACGCCTATGCGCACTATCTCGAAATGCGGCATGCGCAGCGCATCTTGACCGGCGGCGAGGACGTAATGTACGCCGTGCTGTTCGCCATGTACGGCGCAGACCGGGAAACGCTGTTCACCCGTGCCGATACGGCGACGGATCTGCTTTCCGGACGGTTCGGACGGAATAACATGTCGCAGATGGCAAGCTTTGCGATCGCGTTTTCGGATCAGCCCGCCGATGAGCTTGCGCTGAAAACCGAGCGGCTTTACGATGCGGTGCGGGACGCGGGCGAAAAGAACCGCGAAATGCTCGATCTGCCGCTGCTGGCGTTTCTGGCGGGACTGGACGTGCCCGAAAAGGAGACGGCGGCGCTGATCGCGGAGCTTTCGGCGTACCTCAGAGAACAGAAGGGCTTTTCGCCGATGCGCATCGGGCGGAGCCAGCGGCTCGTCTATGCAACGGCGCTTGCGGCGATCGACGCGCTTTCAAACGCGCCGCTTCCGGAAAGCGAGTATGCCAAAAAGCGCGATCTTCTGCAGACGCTTCTGATGTCGGGTATTTTGCTGTTCGTCGTCGTTTCGATGGCGGCGTCGGCACACTGAATATGTTGTAAGAAAGGAAACAAGGATGGAAAACAAGCTGAAAGAGTATGCAAAGCTGCTGGTCGAGGTCGGCGTCAACATTCAGAAGGGGCAGACGCTGCTGCTGTTTGCGCCGGTCGATCATGCGCCGTTTGCCAGGATGTGCGCGGACGTCGCGTATGAGAACGGCTGCCGCGAGGTCGTGATGATGTGGAACGACGATCACATGACCCGCGCGAAGTATCTGTACGCCGACGACGCGGTGTTCGACGAGTTCCCGCAGTTCCGCGCGGACCTTTATACGCACTACGCCAAGGAAGGCGCGGCGTTTCTGCATCTGATCTCGGACGATCCCGAGAACCTTTTGGGCGTGGACAGCGGCCGCATCCTGCGTTCGCATAAGGCGTCGGGCGAAAAGCTCAAAGCGTATCGCCGGTTTCAGGATCAGAACGTCTTCCCCTGGGGCATCGGCGCGCTTTCGAGTCCCAAGTGGGCAAAGAAGGTCTTCCCGGATATGAGCGAAGCGGACGCGGTGAACGCACTGTGGGACAAGATCTTCATGGCGTGCCGCGTCAAGGGCGACGGCTCGGCGGTCGAGGCGTGGAGAAAGCATGCGGAAACCCTCCGCAGGCATGTGCAGATCCTGAACGGGTATCATTTTGAAAAGCTGCATTATGAGAACGCGCTCGGCACGGACCTTTGGGTCGAGCTTGCCGACACGCACGTCTGGGAAGCGGGCGGCGACCGGACGGCTTCGGGACAGGACTACATGCCGAACATCCCGACCGAGGAATGCTTCACCGCGAACAAAAAGACCGGCATCAACGGCGTCGTGTGCGCGTCGCTGCCGCTGTGCCGCGACGGCAATGTCATCGAGAACATCCGCTTCACCATGAAGGACGGCAAGATCATCAAGGCGGAGGCAACGAAGGGCGAGGAGATCCTGAAAGCCGCGATCAGTGTCGACGAGGGCGCTTCGTACTTCGGCGAGGTCGCGCTCGTACCGTACGATTCCCCGATCAGCAATTCAAAGACGCTCTATTACGAGACCCTGTTCGATGAGAACGCCGCATGCCATTTTGCGTTCGGAAAGGCGTATGCCAGTAACGTCGAGGGCGGCGCGAACATGAGCAAGGAAGAGCTGATCGCCGCCGGGCTCAACGATTCGATCACGCATGTCGATTTCATGGTCGGCACCGCCGATCTCAAGGTCACGGGCTATACGCACGACGGCCGCGAGATCCCGGTCTTTGTCGACGGCAACTTCGCGTTCTGACCCCTTTATTGACAGCCGGAACCGCCCTTCGGGGTGGTTTTGTGCATCTTGTCGCACGATTATGCATCTTGCCTTCCGAAGTATTGCAAAGTGAAACGGGAGCGGTTACAATGCAGCCGAATCAAAGAAATGAGGTAACAATTATGAGTATGGGTCTGGTTCTGTTTCTTCTGATGGCTGCGCTTGAGATCGTGCTTGTCATCATGACTTGTGTAAGAACGACGGAAAAGAAGGCCTGGCGGAAGAACCGTCTGTTCGTGCGAATTGCGGAGATCGTGATCGCGATCGCTGCGATCTTGCTTCCGTTCGGGCAGAAGTGGCGTCTTACGGGCGTTCTCGTCACGCTTGCGGTGCTGGCGTTCATCGTCGCGCTTGCGATCCTGATCAAACGCAAAAAGGAAGAAGGCGCAGTGCGCAAGTCGAAAGCGATCGTTTCCTGCGTTCTGAGCTTTCTGCTGATCGGCTTTGCTCTTGTTCCGGCGTTTGTCTTCACGGGTTACAACGGACTGCCGACGAGCGGCAGATACGACGTAAAGGAGACCTCGGCGATCCTCATCGACAATACAAGGACCGATTCCTTTGAGACTGACGGTTCGAGCCGAGAAGTACCGGTGCATTTCTATTATCCCGGGGTGGAGGACGGAAGCACGGAGCGCTTCCCGCTGATCGTATTCTCCCACGGCGCGTTCGGCTACTACCAAAGCAACACCTCCACCTATATGGAGCTTGCAAGCAACGGTTACGTCGTCGCGGCGCTCGATCACCCGCATCACGCGTTCTTCACAAAGGATACGGACGGCAAAACGGTGATCGTCGATATGGACTTTTTGAACACCGCGATGAATCTGAATAACGAGATGAGCAATGAGAAGCTGTATGCGCTGTACACCGAATGGATGTCGCTGCGCACTGCGGACGTGAACTGTGCGGTCGATGCCATCAAAGCGGCGGCAGCTGCGGGCAAGACGGATGAAGGTTGGTTTTTATCCGATCGCGACAGCGGCGAGATCCTTTCCGTGCTGAGCATGATCGATATCGGCAGGATCGGTCTCATGGGGCATTCCATGGGCGGCGCGACCGCGGTTGCGCTCGGACGCGAGCGGGACGATGTTTCCGCCGTCATCGATCTCGACGGTACGATGCTCGGGGAGTATACCGATATCGTAAACGGGGAACTGACCGTCTGCGAAGAAGCGTATATCGTTCCGGTGCTTGCATTTGACAACTGGGACTCGTATAATGATATGAAAGAATATGCCGCGCAGGGCGGGATCCATCCGAACGTGGAACTGCTCAAAAACGCCTCGACCGGATTTCAGACCACGGTCCGCGATACGAAGCACATGGACTTCACCGATCTGCCTCTGCTGTCCCCGCTCCTCGGGAATATGCTCGGCAGCGGCGAGCGCGATACGAAGGAGACGCTGACGATTGTCAATTCGCTTGTGCTGGCATTCTTTGACTGCTATCTGAAAGGGGAGGGCGTCTTTACGGTTAACGACACGTATTGACCCCTGAAACGTACATGAACGTACGCATCGAACAGGTCGAAAAGGAGATAGAAGAGCTTGTTTTGATCCGCTGCCGCGCGGTTACGGACGAGGTGCGGGAGATCGCGTCCTTTGTGAAATCCCGCTCCGGCAGCCTCACAGGAACGTCGGACGCAAAGCAGTACGAGATCCCGGTTACGGACGTCTGCTATATAGAATCCGTCGACGGGAAGACCTTCCTCTATACGCGCGACCGGGTCTATGAGACCGCGCATCGCATCTATGAGCTGGAGGAACTGCTGAAGCCCAAGCATTTCCTGCGGATCTCAAAGCCGATGCTCGTCAACCTGATGAAGATCAAGTCGATCCAGCCCGCCTTTAACGGACGGTTCACCGCGGTGCTGCACTCCGGTGAGAAAATCATCATCTCGAGAAACTATGTGAAAGCGCTGAAAGCCGCGCTGAAGGGAGAATGAGCAATGGATTTCAAACGGTTTCTTGTCAATAAGCTGATCCTGTTCTTTTTGCTTTCCACGCTGATTACGGTCGCGATCGTGCTGATCGGTTCCGCGTTCGATCCGAAAGCGCAACTTGGCTACAAAGACATGCTCGAGCCGATCGTATACGCGGCGCTGTGCATGCTGCCGACGCTTGTGACGTGGTCGAAGCGAGAGCTTTCGCCGAAAGCGCTGCTTGTACGTAAAGCGCTGATGCTTGTACTCATCGAAAGCGTGATCCTGTTCATTGCGTTCACAAGCGATGTGATCGATACAAGCCGGGTCGAGGTCGTTCTTGCGATCGCCGGAAGCGTGCTTGCCATATTCGTTCTGGTGCATCTGTTCATGTGGCTCAAGGAGACTGCCGAAGCGAAAAAGCTCAACCGCGAGCTTGAAGCGTTCCAGAAGCTGCACGGATGACCGTTTTTTTCGAAGCCCCGCCGACGCGGGGCTTTTTCCGTAAAGGGAGCGAAACAAAGGAACCTGCAACCAAACGGTCCGAAACGCGGTATTCCGTATAAAGAGGGCGTGAAGCTCTTTGCAAGGCGGAAGAAGTGTGCTATACTAAACTATATGAAAAAGGAACAAGGGGAACGAAACACGCGGAACAGACGCCTTGCATGGATCCTTTCGGGGGTCGTGCTGGGCTTGTCTCTGCTGATCGCCGTCGTTTCGATCCTTCGCGGGCATCGGACCGTGGTCGACCTAAGGGACTATGTGAACGTCGGTACGGATGCGGGCGGAAATCCCGCGGTGCTGCTGGACGTCGACGCGATCCTGAACGATCTCAGACTTCCGAACCCGAACCGCCCCGGCGTCAAGGCGTCCGACTATCCGGAGGTTTACGCGCTGTGCACGGCGAAGATGCACCTTGTTCCGATCGACGAGGAGCATATGCAGGTAACGATTGAGGCGGATACGGACACGCTTGCGCGCTACGGCATTTCGTTCCGGACGACGACCTGGGAACAGCAGGTGAAGGGTTTTGTGGAAGGCGCCGCGCCGACCCCTGTGCCGACCGCGCAGAATGCGACGGCGTCTGCGCCGGTACGGGAGACGCCGGAGCCGGACGGATACCTTACGTCGCTCGTCGACGCGAACGGAAACGGGTACAATCTGCGTTCCGTATGCGAAGCGGTGCAAAATGAACGCGATTTGTTGTGTAAGGAGATATTTGGAAACAGTTATGACACAACAAAGACACAAGTCGCGTTTATAGTATATACAGGCGGACGGCACAAAAACCTGTACCGTGCAAGCTACAGCGCGACCTTCCGTCCGGAGGACAATTCGTCGCCGCCTCCCGGTTCGTCGATCTGGTTCACGGTCGACGTATACGACCTGCAGCGCACGGATGGAAAGATCGCCTTCGGGTATGTGGACGTTTCCCTGTGCGGCAGCGAAGCGGAAAGCAGGCACCTGCCGAGCGGCGCCGACGCCGTGAAGCTTTCGGGCGGCGGCATGCGCGTCGAAGGAAAACGCGCGTTTGACCAGAACGGGTTCGTGCTGTTTCCGAACTGCCCGACAAGCTATCGCATGGCAAACGGCGTCTACTGGTCGCCGACCTACGATCTGCTGGACGAGGACATGATCTGGAGCCTGACGGCGGTTGAAGGACATTCGCTTGCGAACCTTCTGCGCTACGCGCGAAAGGAGATCTATGCGCGCTATTATGTGCCGTTTGATCCGAAAACGGAACGTGAGTTTTTTGAACACTACAGCGCATATGACTGGTATGAGGAGCGCGTGCCGGACCTTTTAGGACGCATGACGGAGACGGAGCGCAGCAACATACGGCTGCTGCGCGAGATCCAATCTTTGATCGAAAAATAGGAGAAAACGTATGAAAACCATTCGAACCATTCTTGCGACCTTCGGCGTGACGTCCGCGGCATACGGGCTGTTTGCGCTGATCGCGATGCGGCTGAACCCGGCGTTTACCGGACGCTCGATCTATCAGCTCTTCCGTGACACGGGCTTTGTCGCGCTTGTGCTCGGCATCGGCTGCGTGCTGTCGTTCGTGATCATGACGATCGCGATCGTCTCGTTCCGCGACGACGGCGGAAAGAAGAAGCGCGAAAGCGAGGAGGACGATCTCTTTGACGATTTTCTTGAAGAGGAGACCGTGCCGGAGGAGCGTGCCGACGAAGCGGATGAAAGCTGGTCGCCGGAGATCAAGCGCAAGCAGCGCAAAGCGCTTCGGCATGCGGATGAGGAGCCCACGCCGGACCTCTTTGCGGACGACGAAGACGAGCCGGACGAACATGTGATCAGGTTCCCCGAAACCGCAGAAAAGGACGAGGACGCGGCGTTCCGTCCCGCAAGACCGGTTCGTGAACCGGAAGCGCCGGAAGAACCCGAGGAGCCGGAGGAAGCGGCGGAAGCCGAAGAGCCGGAAATGCCGCAGGCGGAGCCCGGCACCAAGCGCTGCATCTACTGCGGCGAAACGATCGACGCCGACTCCGCGTTCTGCATCCATTGCGGCAAGCGCGTGTAAAGGAGGGACGGAAGCATGTCGAATGCATCGATTCGCAGACTGATCGGCGGGCTCGGAACCGCTTTGATCATGCTGATCTGCGCCGTCGTGATCGGCGCGCACTTTCTGACCGGACGCAGCCTTCAGCGCATCGACGTATCCGAATACGCGGTCGTAAAAAGCGACGGGGCGGACGGATACACGGCGGAGCTGGACGTTGACCGCCTGATCACGATGGAACGTCTCCACAACCCGACGGAGACCGAGAAGGCGCTGTATCCCGAGATCGCGGCGATCAAGGGGCTTGCGCTTCGCGTGACGCCGAAGGGCGACGGCTTTGAGCTGGAAACGGTGACCGCAGGCACGGACCCGACCGCGCTTCTCCGGAAAAACGGGCTTCGTCTGATCAATACGAAATGGACGATGAGCAAAGCCGAGATGGCGGCTGCCGCAGGAGAGCAGGCGGCGGAATCGAAGGATCTCACGTTCTCGAACTACGTCAGGACCGCGCGCGGCGAGAACGGCGCATACACCGCCGCGCTTGATTATCAGAGCCTCTTCCGCGACGCGGGCGTCGACCCGACCGCCGATCCGAACACGAACCGCGCGGCGAAAGCGCTGAGAAGCCTGGACGTCATCTGTCAGAAGACGGAGAACGGCTACCGCATCCAGACCGCAAGCACGCTGCCGACGGTCAAGGAGGATCTGATGACGGCGGGGATCCGTCTCATGCACACGCAGTGGACGTGGACCGAAGCGGAAATGGAAGCGCATCTCGGCACGGCGACTCCGCTCGAAGCGCCGGTCACCGCCGCGCCGGAAACGCCGGTACCCGAGACGCCGGCACCGGAAACGTCCGAAACGCCGGCGCCGGAAACGTCTGCGCTTGCAACGCCTTCCGGTACGGATCACGACGTTCCCGACACGACCCCGGAAACATCCGCTGCGCCCGCGCGCAATACAGATGCGATCGATTCGCTGTACGGCTTCGATCAGACCGAAGTCCGCAAGGCGATCCGCGCAGCAAAGGAGCAGAAGTACGGCGCAAAGATCGACGCCAGCGAGATCCTGTACAACTGCTTTGCGGTCGGAAACGATCAGACGGCGCACGGAAACGTATTCCGCATCGTGTATAAGATCACGCTGTCGAGCGGCTCGGAATACCTGGTTGCGGATGTGTACGATCTGGAGTCGGAGACCGGCTACAAGGCGGACGACGTGAAGCTGACCGTTGAGACAAGCCGCACCGCCGCAAAAAACACGGACGATCTCAAGGACTACAAGCTCTATACGCTCGAAGGCGGCAGCATGGTCTTCCCGGAAAACAAGGACAAGAGCCCGTTCGACAAGGACGGTCTTGTGAAGGCGAAAAGCCTCAGCGAGTCGCTGAGCTACGACGAGCTTTGGGACATTCCGGCGACCGAAGAGATGACGCTCCTGAAACTTTTGGGCTACGCGCGCAACGAAATGTTCGCCCGCGGCGGACACAAGTTCAGCGATACGAGCAACTATTATAAGTATTTCAAGCAGTTCAGCTGGTACAAGCCGACCGGCAAGGTCACGGCGGACGATCTTGCGAAGATGTATCCCTCCACCAAGAAGAACATCACCACGATCAAGTTCCTCGAGACCCTGATCAAAGAAGGATAAACGCAATATACAACGGACCTTCGTGTTGAAGGTCCGTTTTTGCATGTTCCGGATCAGGCGTCGCGTTCGGTCCTATGGATAGCCTCAATGCGCTGCGCGAGCGTCGGATGCGAATAGGTCAGCGCGACAAGCAGTGGAGAGGGGGAGAGATCGCCGTAATTCTGCCGCGCGAGCTTTTTGAGCGCCGAGATCAGCGCTTCGCCGCAGCCCTCTCGAACCGCATGCGCGTCGGCGCGGTATTCGGCGCGGCGGGAGAACCGGTTGCTGACAAGCCCCATCAGCGGCCACAGCAGCTCAACGCCTGCGCTGAAGATCACGATCAGGGCGAAGCCGTAGTTGATTTCCGGAAATCCAAATGCGGCAAACAGCGCGGGAAGCTTCAGAACGCCCCATGCGAGAACGCCGATGACCAGCATCTCGAAGAACAGCAGAATATGATTCCGCAGCGTGTCCCGGTGCAGTCCGTGACCGAGTTCGTGCGCAAAGACGGCGACAATCTCGTCGGTCGTCATGATCTCGAGAAGCGTGTCGTAGAGCACGATCGTTTTCATCCTGCCGAAGCCCGCAAAGTATGCGTTCGCCTTGGTCGAGCGGCGCGAGGCGTCCATCACTTGGATCGCGCGTACGCGGTATCCGTTCTTTTCGAGCAGCGCGGTGAGTCGTTCCTTCAGCTCGCCGTCCTCCAAAGGCTTGAATTTGTTGAACAGCTTCGTGAACAGCGGGTAAATGAAGGTGAAGAACAGAAGGATCAGCGTCGCGAACGCGGCGAACAACAGGATCATCCAGTCGCCGAAGCTTTGGTGCAGTCCCATGAGCATCGAACCGAGACCGAGGAGCAGACCGAATCGCAGCACAAGCTCCTTGATGCGGTCGGCGGCGAATGTTCCGGCCTTTGTGCGGTTGAAGCCGTACTTCTGCTCGATCCGCATCGTGTCGTACCAGTCGAACGGGATCGAAACGAGCGAGCCGATCAGAAACAGCAGCATCACGCCGAACATCTGCGGCCACGGATCGGGGCCAAACAGCCCTGCAAAGGCGGCGTAGACGTTAAAGACCAGAAATACGAGATCGACAGCGAAGCCCGCGGTGGCCTTCACCATGCCGAGGCGGTTCTTTTCCACGCTGTACAGAAGACGCCTCCGGTAGGTCTCTCTGTCATAAACGTCCCTGACGTTTTCCGGGATCGGACGGTCTTTCGAACGCATGGACAGCCGCGCAAGAAACAGCTGCCAGAGCCATACGAGAACGGCTGCTGCGATCACAGCGATTTTCCAGATCATATCGGTACCCCTTTCGGTTCTCTGCGATACGGAAAGCATATCATACTTTCCCGCGCAGGGCAAGAGACCGGATGCTTACCGGTAAAAATCATGCAAAAAGCGCAGTTTCGGGTCTTTACAAACGGATCGCTTGCAGATATGAAAAAGCTCTCCGAAATGATCGGAGAGCCTTTTGCTGCTTGTCGGTTTTGTTTATGCTTCGAGCATTTTGGCGGATCTCTTGAGGAAGACCAGGTAGACGACGTACTGGACAATGCTCAGGATCGAAGCGATGACGGTGATGATGCCTGCTGCCGTCATAACTGCCGTATTATTCGCAAAGATCACGGCAAGAAGGCATGCAACGATAATCGCTGCATAGATGCCGGCGAGGATGTACATCGTGGTCTTGCCGTGGTTGACGATATCTTCGCGGTTGAGCTGTTTTGCAAGCTGCTGGATGCCGAGAATGATAAAGACGGTCGCGGCGAGGTTTGCAAGGCTCTGGACGATCTGCATAATGTTCTTTACGACCGCGTTTTTGGAGAAGATCGCGGCAATCACGGAACAGACGAGCGAAACGATGACGCAGATCAGCGCTTTAGTGAAAGAAGGCTCATCCGCCTTTGCACGGTTGATACCGATGATGTAGAAAATGAGACCGATGATCATCAGGACAGCGCTGCCGATTGAGAACAGCACGGTTGCGATGCCCATGCCGCCGGCAAGCCCCATATTGTCTTTCGCGATTGCAGCGGTCATGATCGCGGCGAAGATTGCCGCAAAAACCAGCAGCGCAGCGCCGATCAGAGCGAGGATCTGGGACTTGTAAATTTTCTTTACGCCTTCGTGTGCATTCGGAAACATCATAATAGTATACCTCCCCTTTCTTTATGCGTCATATATTATAGTATACTTGAGCGGGCATTTTCAATAGAAAAGGATGAACGAATTATGAATTCGACAGAAACCGCGCGCCGAAAACTGCGTAAAATCGGGTCTTTACAAACCGCGACGTTTCGGATATAATAGTCCGGAAATCGTTGATCGGGACGAGTAGCGTTCGGAAAACCCACAGCGAGCCGCGTACGGTGCAAGGCGGCGGCGGAACGTGCGTGAAGATCACCCGGGAGTGGAACGGCGAAAGGCTTCGGCAGAGTAGCTCTTCCCGTATCCCCGCGTTAAGGGGCAATGAGCGGGCAGGGGAAACCCTGTCAACTGAGGTGGTACCGCGGAGTTTCGCTTCGTCCTCGTCTGAGGACGGAGCATTTTATTTTTGGAGGAAAGCATGTATAAGAAAGTAAGTACGGATATGGATTTCGTTTCCCGCGAGAAGGAAACGCTGGCGTTCTGGAAGGAGAACCGCGTCTTTGAAAAGAGCGTCGAGCAGCGCAAAGGCGCGCCCGCCTTTACGTTCTTCGACGGTCCGCCGACGGCGAACGGAAAGCCGCACATCGGGCACGTTCTGACCCGAAGCATCAAGGACCTGATCCCGCGCTACAAGACCATGAAGGGCTTCGACGTCCTCCGCAAGGCGGGCTGGGACACCCACGGACTTCCGGTCGAGCTGGAGGTCGAAAAGCAGCTGGGTCTGGACGGCAAGGAGCAGATCGAAGCGTACGGCGTCGAGCCGTTCATTCAGGCGTGCAAGCAGTCCGTGTGGAAGTACGAGTCGCAGTGGCGCGAGATGAGCGACCGCGTCGGCTTCTGGTGCGACATGGACAACCCGTACGTCACCTATAAGGACGACTATATCGAGTCCGAGTGGTGGGCGCTGAAGACGATCCACGAAAAGGGGCTCCTCTATAAGGGACACAAGATCGTCCCGTACTGCCCGCGCTGCGGAACGGCGCTTTCGAGCCACGAGGTCGCGCAGGGCTATCACGACGTCAAGGAGGTCTCCGCGATCGCGCGCTTCTATTTGAAAGACGGAAGCGGCACGGCGATCCTCGCGTGGACGACCACGCCGTGGACGCTGCCCTCGAACGTCGCGCTGTGCGTCAACGCGCACGAAACGTACTGTAAGGTCGTATCCGAAGGCAAGACCTATATCATGGCGGAAGCGCTGGTCGCGTCCGTTCTGGGCGAAAACGCCGAGATCGTCGAGACGTTCTCCGGCGAAAGCCTTGTCGGCACGGAATACGAGCCGCTGTTCGAGCTTCCCGTGAACTTCCGCGGCAAGAAGGGCTATCGCGTCGTTGCGGACGATTACGTCACGCTGACCGACGGTACCGGCGTCGTCCACATCGCGCCGGCGTTCGGCGAAGACGACAACCGCGTCGGCAAGGTCTGGGATCTGCCGTTCTTGCAGCTGGTCAACACGTCCGGTCATATGTGCGGCGGCACGCCGTGGGACGGCATGTTCGTGAAAGACGCGGACAAGCCGATCCTCGAAGCGCTCAGGGAGAGCGGTAAACTCTTCGCCGCGCTGCCGTTCGAGCACAGCTATCCGTTCTGCTGGCGCTGCGACACGCCGCTGATCTATTACGCCCGCGAAAGCTGGTTCATCAAGATGACCGCGGTCAAGGACAAGCTGATCGCGTTCAACAAATCGGTCAACTGGATTCCCGAGACGATCGGCGAGGGCCGCATGGGCAACTTCCTCGAGAACGTCATCGACTGGGGTATCTCCCGCGAGCGCTATTGGGGCACGCCGCTGCCCGTGTGGATGTGCGAATGCGGTCACGTCCATGTCATCGGCAGCCGTGCGGAATTGAAGGCGATGAGCCGCAACTGCCCCGAGAACATCGAGCTGCACAAGCCCTACATCGACCAGGTCGAGGTCGTGTGTCCGGAATGCGGCAGGATCATGAAGCGCGAGCCGGTCGTCATCGACTGCTGGTTTGACAGCGGCTCCATGCCGTTTGCGCAGTGGCATTATCCCTTTGAAAACAAAGAGGAGTTCGAGCGCCGCTATCCCGCCGCGTTCATTTCCGAAGCGGTCGATCAGACGCGCGGCTGGTTCTATACGCTGATGGCGGTCGCAACGTGCCTCTTCGACAAGGCGCCGTTTGAAAACTGCCTCGTGCTCGGTCTCGTGTGCGACAAGGACGGCAAGAAGATGTCCAAGCACATCGGCAACGTCATCGCGCCGGCGGACGTGCTCGACAAGCAGGGCGCGGACGCGGTCCGCTGGTACTTCTACACGGCGAGCGCGCCGTGGCTTCCGTCGCGCTTCTCGGGCGAGGCGGTCAGCGAGTATCAGCGCAAGTTCATGAGCACACTGTGGAACACCTACGCGTTCTATGTGCTGTATGCGGACATCGACGGGTTCGATCCGACGAAGCACGAGCTGAAACGCGAGAACCTTTCGCTGATGGACCGTTGGATCCTGTCCAGGCTGCAGACGCTCGTCAAGGGCGTTGACGGCAATCTCGAAGCGTTCCGCATCACCGAGGCGGGCAGACTGCTGATCGACTTTGCGGACGAGCTCTCGAACTGGTATGTCCGCCGCTGCCGCGACCGGTACTGGGGCGCCGAGATGACGGACGACAAGGAAGCCGCGTACATGACGCTCTACACCGTTCTCAGGACCGTCACGCTGCTGACTGCGCCGTTCTGCCCGTTCATGACCGAGGCGATTTATCAGAACATCGTCAGGAGCGTGGACGAAACCGCGCCGATGTCGGTGCATCTTTGCAATTATCCCGCGGCGGACGAATCGTTTATCGATGCGGAGCTTGAAGATGAGATGGCGAAGGTGCTGAACATCGTCACCGTCGGCAGAAGCGCAAGAAGCACGGCGGGCATGAAGACGCGTCAGCCGCTGCAAAAGATGTATGTGCAGGGCGAAGCGCTTTCCGACCGCGCGACGACGATCGCCGCCGAAGAGCTGAACGTCAAGGAAGTGGCGTTCATCGAGAATGCCGACGCGCTGATGAGCTATAAGGTCAAGCCGCAGCTTCGCACCCTCGGACCGCGCTACGGGAAACTGCTCGGAAAGATCTCCGCGCACCTTGCGGCAAACGGCGACGCGATCGTACTGCAGCATCACGCGGGACAGAACTACACGTTCACGGTCGACGGCACGGAGGTCGTGCTTTCGGCGGACGACGTGCTGGTCTCGACGCAGCAGAAGGAAGGGCTCGTCAGCGAACAGGGCAACGGCGTGACCGTCGTGCTCGACACGAACCTGACGCCGGAGCTTCGGGAAGAAGGCCTTATGCGCGAGCTCGTCTCCAAGCTGCAGACGATGCGCAAAGAGGCGGGCTTCGAGGTCGCCGACCATATCCGTATCGGGTATGTGAACGGCGGCGAAGCGGCGCGTGTGCTTGTAAAGTTCGCCGAGAGCGTCAAGGCGGATACGCTTGCCGAACGCATCGAAGAGGGCGCCTTCGGGTATACGAAGGACTGGGATCTCAACGGAAACGCGATCACGCTTTCCGTCGAGCGGATCTGAATATACGAAAGGACACGGGGCATGCGCGTACTGATTGTCGAAGATGAGAAAAACCTTGCGGAAACGCTTCGGGAAATACTCAGGCAGAACCGGTTCGACAGCGACATAGCGCTCGACGGCGAGACCGGTCTTGCCTACGCTGAGGAAAACGCGTATGACCTCATTATCCTGGACGTCATGCTGCCGAAGCGCAGCGGGTTTTCGGTCGTCGAGGAGCTTCGCAAAAGCGGCAGCGCGACGCCGGTGCTGATGCTGACTGCCAAATCGAGCGTGGAGGACTATGTGCACGGGCTTGATCTCGGCGCGGATTACTACCTCACGAAGCCGTTCGAGATGCAGGAGCTTCTGGCATGCGTGCGCGCGCTGGTCCGCCGGCGCGGCGAGGTCGTGATGGACACGCTTGCGTTCGGCGATCTTGTGCTGAACAAATCGACCTGCGAGCTCTCCTGCGGAGAGCGGTCGATCCGGCTCGGCAAAAAGGAGTTCTCGATCATGTACATCCTGATGACGAACGGCGCCGTCGTCGTCAGCAAGGAGGAGCTTCTGAAGCGCGCGTGGGGCGTCGGTTCGGACGCGGAGGACAACAACGTCGAGGTTTACATCTCGTTCCTCCGCAAAAAGCTCCGCTTTCTGCACACGAACGTGCAGATCGACACGCTGCGCAAGTTCGGCTATAAGCTTGCCGGAGGCGACGCATGATCCGCCGTCAGCACAAACGATTTATCCGCAATTCCTTTCTGGCGGTTTGCGGGATCCTTGCCGTGATCTTTCTGATCGCGGCTTTCATGTTTGTACGCTTTGTCGATACGAGCATCGAAAGCGAGCTGCAGTCGCTGATCCACTTTACGACCGGCGGCGTTGTGAAAAACGAGAGCAGGCTCACGGAGCTTGTGCGACAGCTCGGGTTTGACGGTCCGCAGGAGCACGCCGTCGGCGGCACACGGTTTCCGACGTACCTCTTTCAGATCTGGCAGGCGGCGCGGGATCCGGAGGCGAAAGCGCTTAGTAAGGACGACCGCATCCTGCAGATCCGCGGGGAACAGACGTACCTTGAAGACGATGAGACCTGGCGCGCACTGTTTGACGTCATGCTGAAAAGCGAGAAGCAGATCGACCGGATCGAAAGCGAGGAGCTCTGTTATATGGTCGACCGCAGCGGCGCGTCGATCAGCATCGCGATCGTCGATTACAGCGGCTACAGCCGTTTTTTGCGGCATCTGTGTCTTGCGGGCGTCGGACTGATCCTGGGCTTTGCCGCCGCGTTCTATCTGCTGCTGCGGGTCTCTGCGGACAACCTTCTGCGACCCGCGGAGCTTGCGTGGGAGAACCAGGAGCGCTTTGTCGGGGACGCCTCGCACGAGATCAAGACGCCGCTTGCGATCATCCTTTCCACGGCCGAGCTCGGTCCGTCCGGACAGCCGGAGGAAAACGAGCGGCGGTTTGCGGTCATCCGCGACGAGGCGCGCAGGATCAATCTTCTGATCACGCGCATGCTGGAGTCCGCGCGCATCAAAAACCGCGCGATGCAGCAGCAGAACAACCGCACGTTCTCGGTTTCCGACGCGGTGACCGAATGTGCGCTGCGCTATGAATCCCTGCTGTACGAGCAGGGCGTGACGCTGCTTTCGGACGTCGAGGACGGGCTGTTCGCCTGCGCCGACGAAAACGCGTTCAAGCAGGTCACAGACGCGCTTTTGGACAATGCGGGAAAGTATACGCCGAAGGGCAGAAACGCCGTCGTTTCGGCGTATAAGCGGCGCAAGAACATTGTGATCGCGGTGAAAAGCGAGGGCGTCGGGATCCGCGAACAGGAGCGGCAGAGCATCTTCAACCGCTTCTACCGCGCCGACGAGGGGCGCGCGCACGTCGAGGGCAGCTACGGGCTCGGGCTTGCGATCGCGAAAAATCTGATCGAAACGATGGGCGGCACGATCCGCTGTGAAAGCGACGGCGAGACCTTCACCGCGTTCCTCGTCACACTCCGCGCGGTCCGACCGCCGAAAAACGCATAAAAAACAACCGCCTGCGAAGGCGGTTTTTTGGTTTGGGAGGGTCAGTCCCGAAGCAGCTCGCCGCGAAGCTTTACGCGGCCGCCGTCGGGACAGGACGCTTCAAAGAAGGCGGCGCGCGCATCGCCGTGATCGAGCAGGGCGCCGTTCAGAAGCGCAAAGACCTGCGGATAGATCACGCTCCAAAGTTCATGGCAGAGCGGCGGGCAGGTCTGTTCGACGATAAAGGTATCGCCGGCGGCGCAAAGCCCGTCGCGGCAGCGGCTTTCAAGGATCGTCAGCCTGACCTTCACGGCGTTCTCCTTTCACTTTGCGGACGAATAGACCCAGCCTGCGTGGAATCCGTCTTCGGAATAGTGCAGAAGCTCCGAAACGGTGACGAACTGGTAGCCGCGTTCGAGAAGCTCCGGCACGATCTTTTTGAACGCGTCGACGGTTTTCTGCTGCTTGTCGTGGCAGAGGATGATGGAACCGTTCAAGCCCTTTCCGAGCTCGTCGGTTTCCATCACCCCGCGCTGATAGATTTTTTCGGCGTTGTATTTTTCATAGGTGTCGTGCGTGCTGCGCGTGTGGTTGATGATCGCCATGTTCCATTCCTCCATCAGCGCAACGAGGTTGTTCCGCGTTTCGCTGCCCTTGTCGCCGTACTTGATGTACGGCGGGCGGAACAGGCGGATCGAGTAGCCGAACCGCTCACGGATCGCGTCGTTGACCTTACCGATCTCCTCTCGCATTTCGGAGGCGGACAGCTCTTCGATGTTCGTGTGCATCCAGGTATGGTTGCCGATCTCGCAGCCCAAAGAGAGCATGCGCATCAGGTCCTCCTCATGGCTTGCGATGTTGTCGCCCTTGATGAAGAAGGTGACGCGGACACCGTACTGCTCGGCGATATCGAGGATCTGGGAGGTGATGCCGGTGCGCGGACCGTCGTCAAACGTGAACGCGACCATTTTCTGCTCCGGGTCGATCGTCATGGTCGCCATGCGCGCTTCGATCGCCGCCTCGTCGGGACAGTTGCCGTACGCGCGGACATAATGCTCAATGGAAGAAAGCCGCTGCTCCTCCCAGGTCGGTTCCGGCGTGGGGGAGGGCGAAGCGGTCGGCGCGGCCGTAGGCAAAGGCGTTTCCTCCGGCGTTTCGACGACCGGCGCGGACGTGCGGAAACAGCCTGCGATCGCGGCGATCAGCACAAAGCAGATCAGCAGGACCAGCACGATCAGCGCAATGCTCACCGCAAAGCGCAGCGGGTTCGTTATTCTCCGTTTCTTCCTCTTTTTCATACCAATCAGTATACCAAAACCGACCATTTCTGTCAATTTACGCGGGCGGTCCGTTCTGTAAATTTTCCGGTTGACAAACGGGCTTTGTGTGGTATAATGTTCCTATCTTTGAGGCGAATCCGGAAGCAGTAGCGCTTACCGGCTTCGGAAAGCGAGCGGCGGATGGTGAAAGCGCCGCACGAAGCACAGCGTGAAGACCGCCGGAGGATCAAAGCGGGCTCGCCCGTTACAGCGAACAGAGCACCAAATAGGGTGGAACCACGCAGAATCGGCGTCCCTTGTCGAAAGGGACGTCTTTTTATATTCAAAAAGGAGGCAATGCATATGATCATTACATTTCCCGACGGCTCGAAACGGGAATTCGAGAACGGCATGAGCGCGCTCGACATTGCGGGCGCGATCAGCAACGGCTTAAAGAAGGCGACGCTTTGCTGCGAGATCGACGGCGAACGCGCGGACGCGTTCCGTCCGATCGAAAAGGACTGCACGCTGAAGCTTCTGACCTGGGAGGACGAGGACGGACGCTGGGCGTACCGCCACACCGGCTCGCACATCCTTGCGCAGGCGGTCAAGCGTCTGTATCCGGACGTAAAGCTTGCCATCGGTCCCGCGATCGCGGACGGCTTCTATTACGATTTCGACGCGCCCGAACCCTTCACGACCGAGGATTTCAAAAAGATCGAGAAGGAAATGGACCGCATCGTCAGCGAAAACTTCAGGCTGGAGCGCTTCGAGCTCCCGCGTGAAGAGGCGATCGCGTTCATGAAGGAACAGGGCGAGCCCTACAAGGTCGAGCTTATCGAGGACCTGCCCGAAGGCGAGACGATCAGCTTCTACCGCCAGGGCGAGTTCGTGGATCTGTGCGCAGGTCCGCACGTCGCAAGTACCGGCAAGGTCAAGAACATCAAGCTCATGAGTGTCGCCGGCGCATACTGGCGCGGCTCGGAGAAGAACAAGATGCTGCAGCGCATCTACGCGACCGCATTCGAGAAGAAGGCGGACCTCGAGGCGTACATCACCCGCATCGAGGAAGCGAAGAAGCGCGACCACAGAAAGCTCGGCAAGGACCTCGGGCTGTTCATGCTGCTCGACGAGGGTCCGGGCTTCCCGTTCTTCCTGCCGAAGGGCATGCAGCTCAGGAATACGCTGATCGATTACTGGCGCGAGGTGCATAAGCGCTACGGCTACGTCGAGGTTTCGACCCCGATCATTCTGCGTCGCACCCTTTGGGAACGCAGCGGACACTGGGAGCACTATAAGGAGAACATGTACACCACGGTCATCGACGACGAGGATTTCGCGATCAAGCCGATGAACTGTCCGGGCGGCATGCTCGTTTACGCGAACGAGCCGCATTCCTACCGCGATCTGCCGCTGCGCTGCGGCGAGCTCGGACTGGTGCACCGTCACGAGCTTTCGGGCGCTTTGCGCGGACTGTTCCGCGTGCGCTGCTTCACCCAGGACGACGCGCACATCTTCATGACCCCGGAGCAGATGAAGGACGAGATCAAGAACGTCGTCCGCCTGTTCGACGAGGTGTATTCGACCTTCGGTCTGAACTACACCGTCGAGCTGTCCACCATGCCCGAGAGCCACATCGGCACTGTGGAGGAGTGGGAGCACAACCAGGACGTTTTGAAGGAAGCGATCACCGAGATGGGCAAGACCTTCGTCATCAACGAGGGCGACGGCGCGTTCTACGGTCCGAAGCTCGACTTCCACATCGAGGACTGCCTCGGCAGGACATGGCAGTGCGGCACGATCCAGCTCGACAGCCAGCTGCCGGAGCGGTTTGAGCTCGAATATGTCGGCGCGGACGGCGAACGCCATCGTCCGGTCATGATCCACCGCGTCGTGTTCGGCTCGATCGAACGCTTCATCGGCGTCATCACCGAGCACTTTGCGGGCGCGTTCCCGACCTGGCTCGCGCCGGTGCAGGTCAAGGTGCTGACCATTACCGACCGCGCAAACGACGCCGCGCAGGCGCTGAAGGATCGGCTCGACGCGCTGAACGTACGCGCGGAGATCGACCTCCGGAACGAGAAGATCGGCTTCAAGATCCGCGAGGCGCAGATGATGAAGATCCCGTACATGCTGGTCATCGGCGACAAGGAAGCGGAGAACGGCACCGTTGCCGTGCGCTCCCGGAAGGACGGCGATCTCGGCGCAATGCCGGTCGACGCGTTTGTCGAAAAGATCCTCGAAGAGATCAGAACGAGAGCCAAATAAGAACCGATCGCCGGGACCGTCCGCTTTTCGGAGGTTCCGGCGTTTCTTTACGGGTTTTCCTTGACGGATGGACGGAAAACGCGTAAAATGAGAGCATGGAAAGTATGGAAAGGTCCCAACCAAACGACCGGCTCCTTTTGATCCCGCTTGCGGCGGCGGGGACGCTTCTGCTTGCGTTTGTGCCGTCGGATGCGTGGCTGAGCGGATCGGCGCAGACGTCGCTGTCTGCGGCGCTGCTGAAACAGACGCTTTCCCTGCTGCTGCTCCTCATCGTGCCGTCGCTTTGCGCGATGTGCGTGCACCGGACGTCGCCGTGGACGCTTTTTGCGCTTGCCGCGTTTGCGTTCGGCGCGGGGCTTCTCATCACGCGCGACGCGAAGGAAGCGCTCTACACCCTGTTCCTGACGGTACTGCCGGCGGCGGGGCTGTATGTCCTTCAGCGGCTGAAGCTTTCAAACTTCCGCACGGTGATCTACGAATCGTTTGTGATCCTTCTTGCGCTGTTCGGGTTCGTGTGTCTCAGCGATCTCATCCGCACAGGCGACGCGTACACATCCTACAAATCCGTCATAAAGATGTACGGCGCGCTTTTGGAGCGGTTTGCGCTCGAAGACAGCCTGTACGGGATCGACATCGCCAAGGAAGCGGAGGAGATGACGAACCTGTTTCTGGCAAACGCGGAGAGCATGTGCGTGACGGGACTGCTTTTGTCTGCGATGACGGCGGCGCTGTCGAATACGCTGTTCTCGCACCTGTTCAACCGGAACGGCGCGGTCGCGCTGACGCCGCTTCCGCCTTTTTCGGCGTGGCGGTGCGAACGCGGATATGTGATCCTGAGCGTTCTGTTTTACTTTGCGACGCTGATTCTCGGTCTTTTCGGACTTACCTGGGCGGCGGCGCTTTCGGGGATCGCGGGACTTTTATGGCGAATGCCCTGCATGCTGGGCGGGCTTTCGGCGATACGGCGGCTGGGACAGCTGACCGGCAAGAAATGGACTCTTTGGGCGGCGATCGTGTTTCTGATCATATTGCCTCCGGTAATGGGCATGATCCTTGCGTTGCTGGGGATGACAGCCGCCATGCGTAAACCTATGAACGTCGGAGAGGACGGGGAACGGAAATGAAACGATACAGCGGAATCTTGATCACACAGGGCGTGATCGCGTTGCTCGGCGCGCTGGCGGTCGAGATCTTTACGAAGCAACACATCGTCGCGCTTGCGCTGCTCGGCGCGGGGCTCTTGTGGCTCGGGGCCATGGCGATCTTGTTCCATCGGATCGCAAAGAAGCAGCAGGCGAAGATGGACCGTGTGTTCCGGGAGAACGACAGCGCTGTTGCGCTGCTTGCGGACAACATTTCCATTCCGAGCGCGATCATAGATCTTTCCGGAAAGATCACATGGCGCAACAACGCCTTTGCGTCGCTCTATACGGGACAGGACGTGCACGACGTCGTGCCGGACTTTGACGGACAGAACCCGATCCGTACGCTGCAGATCGAGCACAACGGCAGCAATTATCAGGTCATGAACATGCTTGTCATGCGCGAGAAGGAAAAAAAGCTCGTGCTGCAGTACTGGATCGACCGCACGGAAGCGATGCACTATCAGCGCCTGTATACCGAACAGCGGCCGTATGTGGCGATGATCCTGGTCGACAATTACGAAGAGCTTTTGAGCGACACGCAGATCCACAGCACGGCGGTGCTGGCGGAGGTCGAACGGCTGATCTCGGATCTCTCGAAACGTCTCGGCGGGCTTTACCGCCGCTATGACAACGGACGGTTCATCCTTGTGCTTGAAGCAAAACAGATGCAGCAGCTCGAAGAGGAGCGGTTCACACTGCTGGAACAGGCGCACCGGATCGACACGGGCACGTCCTCGGCGGTGTCGCTGTCCATCGGCTTCGGCATTGCGCCGAGGCTCAGCCAGTCCGAACAGGACGCGCGGCGCGCTTTGGAGCTGGCTTTGGGACGCGGCGGCGATCAGGTCGTTGTGAAAGACGGTACGGACTACCGCTTCTACGGCGGCAAACGGCAGCATGACCCGCGCCAGTCGCGCGTCAAGGCAAGACTGTTCTCAAAGGCGCTGTATCAGCTGTTTGAAAACAGCGGCGACGTATTTATCATGGGACACCGCAATTCCGACATGGACTGCATCGGCGCGGCGCTCGGCATCGTGACCTGTGCAAATTATGTCGGCACGCACGCATATATCGTGCTCGACGCGGTCAACACGACGATCGAGGACGCGGTAAAGACGCTGGAGCGTTCCGGCGCAGGCACGCTGATCATCTCGCCGGATCAGGCGGCGGAGATGATGACGGAGGACTCGGTGCTCGTTGTGGTGGATACGCAGCGCGCAACGGTCACGGTCGCGCCGCAGCTGCTTTCCATGACGGAGCACATCGTGCTCATCGACCACCATCGCCGCAGCGCGGATTATATCGGCAACGCGACGCTGCATTATCTCGAAACGCGCGCGTCGAGCGCAAGCGAGATGGTGACGGAGGTCATGCAGTATTTCGCGGACAGCGTGAAGCCCGCGGCGTTCACCTGCAGCGCGCTGCTTGCCGGCATCACGGTGGACACGAAGCAGTTCGCGTTCAACGTCGGCTCGCGCACGTTTGACGCGGCGGGGTACCTCAGGCGCAACGGCGCGGACCTCAGCTCGGTCAAGCAGATGTTCCAGAACGATTACGAGAGCTATGTGCGCTGCGCAAACGTCGTGGAGCGCGCGAAGATCCGCAAGAGCGGCATCGCGATTTCGGTCTGCGACAAGAACGCGCCGGACAGTCAGCTTCTGGCGGCGCAGGCGGCGGATGAACTGCTCGGCATCCGCGGCATCTATGCGGCGTTCGTGCTCGCGGAGACAGACGAGCAGGTCGCGATCTCCGGCAGAAGCTACGGACAGATCAACGTACAGCTGATCCTCGAACGGCTGGGAGGCGGCGGACATCTCACGATGGCGGGCGCGCAGCTCAAGGGCGCGACCACGGAAGAAGCGATCGCAAAGCTGGAAGAAGCGATCGACTGGTATGAAACGGAGAACCCCGAGAAATAGGAAAGGACGGAACGGACGATGAAGGTATTGCTTTTGGAAGATGTAAAGGGCAGCGGCAAGAAGGGCGAAGTGATCAACGTCAGCGACGGTTATGCGCGGAACTTCCTGCTTCCCCGGAAGATGGCGGAGCCCGCGGACGCGCAGGCGATCAATGCGGCGAACATCCAGAAGAGCGCCGCGCAACACAGAAAGTTTACGGCGGGCATCAAAGCGCGCGAGACCGCGCAGGCGCTGGAAGGACATACGATCCATGTCAAAGCGCGTGTCGGCGAAAACGGGAAGCTGTTCGGCACCGTTTCCGGCAAAGAGATCGCGGCGGCGCTGAAGGAACAGAAGGGTGTGGATGTGGACCGCAAGAAGATCTCGGTCGACCCGATCCGCGCGCTCGGCGAATATACGGCGAAGCTTTCGCTGTTTGAGGGCATTTCCGTGACCGTAAAAGTGATCGTAGAGGAATAAATGGAACAAACATCGATCGAAACCCTGCCCCACAGCATCGAAGCGGAACGCTCGGTGCTCGGCGCGATGCTGCTGGACGTCAGCGCGCTCGATTCCATGCTGGAGCAGTTAAAACCCGATGACTTTTATCAGGATGCGCACGAGAGCATCTTTGAAGCGATGCGCACGATCCGGCAGGCGGGCAACGCGGTCGACGTCGTGACGCTTTCTAACGCGCTTGAACGTGCCGGCAAGCTCGAAAGCGCGGGCGGGCTCGTGTACCTCACCGAGCTCATGAGCTTTGTCCCGACGACGGCGAACGTACAGCATTACGAAAAAATCGTGGAGGAGCACAGCATTCGCCGCGCGCTGATCCGTGCGGGCAACGACATGATCCGCGACGGCATGAACGACCGCCGCGACGTCGAAGAATCGCTGAACGCGTCTGAACGCAAGATCTACGACATCTCCATGCGCAAGACGGAGGAAACGCTGACGCCCGCGGTCGAGATCGTTCCGAACACGATCAATCAGATCGGCGAGATCGTCAACCGCAGGGGCAAGCTCACCGGCATTGCGACCGGGTTTTCAAAGCTTGACCGGCTGACGAACGGCTTGCAGAAGAGCGACCTCATCATCTTAGCGGCGCGTCCCGCAATGGGCAAATCGGCGTTTGCGATGAACATCGCGCAGTACGCCGCCCTGCACGACAACCGCTCCGTGGCGGTCTTCTCGCTCGAAATGAGCAAGGAACAGCTGATGATGCGCATCATGTGCACGGAAGCCGCCGTCGATTCGCAAAAGATCAAGGACGGCTCGCTGGATCCTTCCGAGATGCAGCGCCTGATGGAAGCGTCGGCGCCGCTGCAGGCAAGCAAGCTGTTTATCGACGATTCCGCCGGCGCGACGGTCGCAAGCATCCGCTCGAAGTGCCGCCGTCTCAAAGCGCAGCAGGGGCTGGACCTCGTCATCATCGACTATATGCAGCTGATGCAGGGCACCGGAAACGGCAATCGCAAGAACGATAACCGGCAGCAGGAGATCTCCGACATGACCCGCGCCATGAAGCTCTTGGCGCGTGAGCTGGATCTTCCGATCATTCTGCTATCCCAGCTGAACCGCGGTCCGGAGCTTCGGCAGGATCACCGGCCGATGATCAGCGACCTTCGCGAATCCGGCTCGATCGAGCAGGACGCGGATATGGTCATCCTGCTGTACCGCGCGGCGGTCTACGACGAAACCGCCGGCACCGAAAGCGAAGCGATCGTGGCGAAAAACCGTCACGGTCCGATCGAGACTTGCAAGCTTGTGTTCCAGGGCGAATACACGCGCTTCCGGACGCTTGCGGAGGAATAACACAATCCGGTCTGTTGAACCCGTTTCAACAGGCCTTTTTTTATCCGCCGGCATGCCTGCGGAGGACGGTTTTGTGCGGAAATGAACGGTACGGAGGGACTTTCGGGCTCAGAACAGCCCGGACAGATCGGAAATGGATGCGACCGTCAGATCGGAGGGATCGTCGTCCGGACGGTACGCGGCAGCGGGACCGGAAAGAATGCGCACCGTATGCATGCCGATCGCCTGCGCAGGAAGGATATCGTTGTCGATGCGGTCGCCGACCATCACGGCATGCCGCGGCTCGCACCCGGCTTCCCGCAGCGCCCAGCGAAAGATCGCCGGATCGGGCTTTTCCATGCCGAGCTCCGCGGACGCGGCGACGACGTCAAAGTACCGCAGAATGCCCAGATCGTTGAGCCTACGGGCGGTCCCCGGCAGCTGGTTCGCGATCACGCCGAGCCGGAATCCGCGCGCTTTCAGCATTTCCAGAACGGCGGAACAGCCGTCGTATAAGCGCTCGTCTCTGCTGTGCCACGGCGTTTCTTGCAGATGAAAGAACGTGCACGCCTCCCGGTATCCGTTCCCGCCCTGCGCGAAAAACCGCCGCATCGCCGCTTCAAATTCCGCGGCGGATACGTCCGAACCGGATACGGTTTCCCGGACGCGGCGCGCATAGACCGCGGTCTCGTCGATCAGCGTCGAGCCGAGGTCAAAGAAGATCCATTCGATTTTGCATGCGCGCAGATCAGTCATAGAGGATACGGCTGACCGGTTTGATCCAGTTGCCCTTTCTGTAATGGATGAAATAGATCAGATTCTTTGCAATGTCGTCGCAGATCTGCATGATGACGAAGGTCGTGACGAACGGCAGTTTCACAGCGAGCCCGAGGATCGCGGCGATCGGGATCACGACGAGGTACTGCACGGCAAGGTCGCCGAAGAACCCGATGCGCGTATCGCCGCCGGCGCGGAAGATGCCGACGACTTCGATGTACGGGATGTTGCGGAAGCCGATCTCGAACGCGTACATCAAAAGCAGCGCGCGGGCGACGGCCTTGGACGAATTCTCGATTTCGAAAAGGTCGACGACCGGACCGCGCAGCACAAGCACGATCGCGCCTAAAACCAGTCCCAAAAGCGGCGTCAGGATCAAAAACGACCGTGCGATCCGTCTTGCGCCGGGCTCATCCTCCGCGCCGATGTGCTTGCCGACAAGGATGTTGCACGAATGGCATACGCCGATGAAGAACACGAACACGAGGTTTTCGACCGTGCGGACCGTGGAGAGCCCCGCGTAGTTTTCCTTGCCCATGTGTCCGAAGATCATGTTGACGACGACGATCGACAGCGACCACAGCGTTTCGTTCAGAAACGCGGGAAGAGAGCGTTTCCAGAACGGGACGAAGAACCGCTTGATGTCGAAGATCTTTTTGAGCGGCGCGATCAGCACATTGCGCTTGACGATCGAAACCGTGAGCAGGATCAGCGGACCGACTGCCGCGCTGATCGCCGTTGCGACGCCCGCGCCGCGCGCGCCGAGCGCCGGGAATCCGAAATGCCCGAAGATCAGCGCATAGTTCAGAAGCGCGTTCAGCGCCGCCGCCGTGCCGCTCGCGATCAGGGGCAGATGCACGCGCTCTGTCGAGCGCAGGACGGTGGACAGGATCGAATTCAAAACGATCGCGATATAGGAGAACGCAGCGACGGACAGGTAGGAAACGCCGATCGCGCGGAGCGATTCGTCGTTGGTCAGGACCTGCATGATGGAGCGGGGGAAGAGGATCGAAAGCACCGTGGCGAGCACGCCGACCGGCACGAGCGTGACAAGCGCGACGCCCATGACGCGGCGGATGCCGTCGATGTTCTTTGCGCCGTGATATTGCGCCAAAAAGACCGCGCAGCCGCTGGATACGCCGAAGGAGATGAGGTCGACGAAGAATGAGATCTGGCTCGCAAGGTCGACGGCGGCAAGCGCGTCGCCGCTTAAACTTCCCAGCATCAGCATGTCGACGAGACGGAACGACGCCATCAGCAGGTTTTGCAGTGCGATCGGGATCGCAAGCGGCAGCATCTCGCGAAAGAACGCTTTGGTGAACAGATGCTTCATAACAAAATCGGTCAGATCGCTTCGATCGCGGCGGTCAAAGCGCGGATGCTGCGGTCAAGCGGCAGATCCTTTTCAAGCGGGATATGCACAAACGCAGCGCGTACGGGCGTGCTGGAAAAACGGGATAAAAGCGAATACAGAAGGTCGTTGCAGACGTACGTTCCCGCCGTGTACGAAAGCTTTGCGGGAACGCCGGCGTTTGCGATCGCTTCGGTCATCTTCCGCACCGGCAGCGTGGAAAAGAACGCGGCGGGACCGTTCGGATCGACCGGCTCGCCTTCGAATTGCTGCCCGGCGTTATCGGGGATCGACGCGTCGCGCATGTTGACGCCGATCGCCTCCGGGGTCACGGCGGTGCGTCCCGCGGCAAGCCCGACCGAAAGGACGGCGTCTGCGCGGCACGACCGGGCGGCTTCGATCGCAAGCGCCGCGGCGCGGTCGAACTCCACGGGCAGAAGCAGCTTATAAAGCTTCCATGCGCCGATGCGCTCCGGCAAGGCATTGACCGCTTCCCAGGAGGGATTCTGGTCCTCGCTTCCGAATGGCATAAAGCCGGTGATGAGCAATGTTTTCGGTTCCATATCCGTGTCCGCCTTTTTCGCTGTATTTGTCTGTATTCTACCATGCGGCGCGCATTCCGTCAAAGAATTTATTATATTTTTTCGGAACGGGTAGGACCCGTATACAAACGCGGAATCGTGTGTTAAAATGTGGTCGAATAGGGGTGGAGATCGCCCTGAAAAAGAAATAAAACGGAGGATCAGCATTCTTATGACCGCACAGGAAATTATGACGCTCATCAAGGAAGAGGACATCAAGATGGTCGACTTCAAGATCGTCGACATCGACGGACAGTTCCGCCATGTGACCAGTCCGGCAGCGAATTTTACGGAGGAGACGTTAAGTAACGGCATCGGCTTTGACGCGTCGAACTACGGCTATGCCGTCGTTGAAAAGAGCGACATGGTCTATATCCCCGATCTGGACACTGCCATGATCGACCCCTTCTGCACCGTCAAGACGCTCACGATGATCGGCAACGCCATGATCATCGACTATCCGCAGAACCGTCCGCTCGCGCAGTACCCGCGCAACATCGTCAACGCCGCCGTGCAGTACATGAAGGACACCGGCATTGCGGACGAGATGAAGATCCTGCCCGAGTTTGAATTCTATCTCTTCGATCAGGTCGGCTGGAAAGTCGATCACAACGCGATCGCAGCGTTCCTCGATGCGGATCAGGCGTACTGGAACAGCGAGACCGAAGGCCGCGGCTGCGTCGTCCCGTTCCAGAAGCACTATCATGTCGCAAAGCCGCTCGACCGGACCTATGAGTGCCGCAGCGAGATGTGCATGGAGATCGAGAAGGCGGGCATCCCCGTGAAGTATCATCACCCCGAGGTCGGCGGCGCGGGCCAGTTCGAGATCGAACCGCTGCTCGGCGAGATGACCAAGATGGCGGACGGCAGCATGATGATCAAGTACATCATCCGTAACGTCGCAGAAAAGTTCGGTCTTTCCGCCACGCTGATGCCGAAGCCCGTGTACGGCGAGGCAGGCAGCGGCATGCACGTTCACATGGTGCTCTATAAGAACGGCGAGCCGGTCTTCTCTGACGACAATGGTTATTCGCATCTTTCCAAGGAAGCGCACTGGTTCATGGGCGGTCTGCTGAAGCACATCGCTTCGCTTTGCGCGATCACGAACCCGTCGACGAACTCCTTCAAGCGCCTCGTTCCGGGCTTTGAAGCGCCGGTCACCGTGGGCTACGCGACCAGTAACCGCAGCGCGGTCATCCGCATCCCGGCATACGCCAAGACGCCGAAGCTTCGCCGCTTCGAGCTTAGAAACCCGGACGGCACCTGCAACCCGTACTTCTGCTACGCGGCGATCCTGATGGCCGGTCTCGACGGCATCAAGAACCAGATCGACCCGCACGCGAACGGCTGGGGTCCGTACGACATGAACCTCTTCGAGCTGCCGCCGGAGGAGAAGGCAAAGCTGCATCAGCTGCCGACGTCCCTTGAGCAGGCGCTTGATGCGCTCGAAGCCGACCACGACTACCTCACGGCGGGCGGCGTGTTCCCGGAGGGGCTGCTGACGAACTACATCAAGCGGAAGCGCAGCGAATGCCTCGAGCTTTCCAAGATCCCGCATCCGGCGGAGTTCGAGAAGTACTACAACATGTAAAATCCCGCAGGGGCGGAGGGGCAGTTCCGGCACATGGAAAAGCAGATCAAGGGCAAAAGAAGGTCGGTCGGACCGGCGCGCGCACGGCGGAGAAAAACCGTCGTTGCGGTCGTTTGCCTGTTTTCTATCATTGCGTTTTTTGCGGTCTTTGCGATCCCGATGGGATTGAGCAATGCGATTAATACGCTGATGAAGACGGCGTTCGATCTTTTGATCAACACGGTGTTTTACATCATGGCGCTCGCCGTCATTGCCGGCGCGCTGTCCGAGCTGATGGCGGCGTTCGGCGTCGTCGATCTGATCAATAAGGTCCTGTCGCCGCTGATGAAGCCGCTGTTCGGCATGCCCGGCGCGTCTGCGCTCGGCATCGTCACAACGTACCTTTCCGACAACCCTGCGATCCTGACGCTTGCGAACGACGCCAAGTTCCGCCGCTTCTTTAAGGCGTATCAGGTCCCGGCGCTGACCAACCTCGGCACGTCGTTCGGAATGGGGCTCATCGTGACGAGCTTCATGCTCGCGTTCTCGAACACGCAGATGGCGGGCGGCGAAACGCTCGGCACCGGCGTGATCTGGGCGGCGCTGTGCGGCAACCTCGGCACGGTCGTCGGCGCGATCGTTTCCACTCGGCTGATGCTGTTCTTCATGAAGCGGTTTTTCGGCAAGGACCGTCCCGCGGTCGTTGATCCGGAGATCGAGGAGGATAAGCTGGCGGAGAGCCCGAAGGGCTTCCTGCATGTGCTGAACGCGCTGATGGACGGCGGCAAGAAGGGCGTCGAGCTCGGTCTTGCGATCATCCCGGGCGTGCTGATCATTTGCTCCGTCGTCATGATGCTGACCAAAGGCGCGCCGGAGGGCGGATATACCGGCGGCGCGTACGAGGGGATCGGCGCGATCCCGTGGCTTGCGGATAAGATCAACTTCCTCTTAAAGCCGCTGTTCGGCTTTGCCAGCACCGAAGCGCTCGGCGTCCCGGTCACGGCGCTCGGCAGCGCGGGCGCGGCGCTTCCGATGATCGAAGCGATCGTAAGGGACAGCGCGGCAAGCGGAGTTGCGTCGAGAGCGATCCTGAACGACATCTCCGTGTTCACCGCGATCTGCATGTGCTGGAGCGGCTTCCTTTCCACGCATGTCTCCATGATGGACGCGCTGAAGTGCAACCGCTTCACCGGCAAGGCGATCCTGAGCCACACGATCGGCGGCCTGTGCGCCGGCATCGCGGCACACTGGCTGTTTACGCTGGTCGCGCTGATCTTCAAACTGTAATATCCAAAAACCAAAACAGCGGTCCGATTTTCGGACCGCTGTTTGCTTGTATTGCGTTATACAACGGATGGTTCGGTGAACAGATTGCCCTCGGCAAAGCGGGAGAGCCTGAGCCGCGAAGCGTCGATGGTGGGCGTAAGTCCGAGGATCATCTCGGACATGACGGTGCCGGTGACGGGACCGAACATGAAGCCGTGTCCGCTGAAGCCGACCGCCATATAGAAGCCCTCGACGTTTTCCGCCTTGTCGTAGATCGGCTGGCGGTCCGGGGACATGTTGTAAAGTCCAGCCCACTGACGGATCACGCGAAGCTTCCCGATCGCCGGCAGAACGTTGTCGATCGTCTTTGCCATTTCCTCGAGGAAGTGCCACGAGGAGGTGCGCCGGAGATCTCTCGGCTCGCCGGAATCGCTGCGGCCCATGATGAACGAGCCGTGCGGCGTCTGCTGGACGTACAGGTTCAGATTGAACGCCATGACCATCGGATCCTGCATGTGCTCAACGGGCTCGGTGACGAGGAGCTGCTGACGCTCG
>JAEEGI010003065.1_pt1 | contig 40098 bp, 36 predicted proteins | sample 8958751 | NCBI WGS metagenome assembly JAEEGI01 (sample SAMN16246545, study PRJNA631951) | gut metagenome | biome: gut microbiome; feature: rumen; material: KS-attached | host: Bos | place: Iran: Karaj | collected 2018-10 | reverse complement strand
CAAGGACCGCCAGCACGATGTAAATCTTTTTCATAACTTTCGGTCTTTCAGTTGTTAAGAGACGATGTCCTCGAAATACTCGGCCGCAATATCGGTGTTCGTATTACGATCGTTCATGTTGTCCAAAGGATCCACGTCCATCATTAATTTGAACCGGACGGTCGCGCAGAAATTGCTCTCAAGCGCCATGTGCGTCACCTTCGCATACGGTGCCTGATACTTCCGTGTTTTGTTGTTACGACGAAACATTTCTTATAGTGTTAATTTGTTAATAGCCAATATGTTATAATTCAACTTCCTATAATGACCGTTATGAGATGTCGGAATTTTACATTTTACTATGTGGTACTATTGATTTACAGGGAGTTACTCAAATGCGCCAATAATCCTTTTTTCGACGTCTACAGGAAAAACAGGTACGATTATCGCCTTTTTCCCCTGGATTGCAGCGACACAAATATTATATATAAAGGAAAGCAACCGGTACCAATCGCCAAACGCAAACGATCATCCCAACTGGTTTTCATATCATTCTTTAACAAAATACGGTGGAAAACTTTTACGAGATTTATTTGTATTTTGCTGAAAATGGTTTAACTTTGCACTCTGAATATATAGGGTAAATTGTATCCCATTGACCGGATTTATGAAAGGGTTTGCGAACTTCTCATAACGGTCATTATCGGAAGTTGAATTATAACATATTGGCTATTAACAAATTAACACTATAAGAAATGTTTCGTCGTAACAACAAAACACGGAAGTATCAGGCCCCGTCTGCAGTGGTGACGCAGATGGCGCTTGAGAGCAATTTCTGCCAGACTGTACGTTTCAACGTGCAGGTGAAAGACCTGGAGAACATGAACGATCCGGAGTCTGACAACTATGATGCCTCTGAGGTTTTCTATTTTGAATCTTAACCCGGAAAGACTGAGAGTTATGAAAAAGATTTACATTGCCACGGCAGTCATCGCAGCCGCGATGCTGTCCTCCTGCGAGAAGGAGAAGGATTTCAATGGATTGACTCCGCTGGGAGAGAACGACATCGCTTTCGCCATCAACAATACCGGTGGTACCCGGTCGATGGAAGCGATTTCTGAGACTGCAGTTCAGACGGGCGTCAGCATCGAAGCTGGAAGAGCAAGCAATGGAGATGCCTACTTCCTGGAAGAGACCATCGAGGAGCTGAACCCGACCCTGGCTACCAGGGGCACGCCGGCATACACCGTCAATTTGGGTACGCTGTATACGACCATGGGCGTTTATGCCGATGGTGACTTCGGAGATGCAAGCTTCGAAGTGATGGATTATTACGATCGTAAAGTAGCTACTGAAGGCAAGGGCTGGCGCTATCATCACAACTACGATGGCAGTCCTTGGCCGGCTAACAAGGATGAGGTGGTCGACTTCTATCTCAACATGCCTGCCTCCCCTACCGGTGTCAACATTACGGACAGATCGAACAAGCAGATGACATTCGCCTACAGTTCTCCTCTGACGGGTGCCGATCAGCAGGATATCCTCTTTGCCCAGACTTCGATCAGCAAGAACCAGCATGACGGATTTCTTCCCAATGGTGCTCCTGTAACGATGTACCACGCGCTCACCGGCGTGAAGTTCCGCACCGGACATGAGAATAACAACCCTACCAAGACGATCATCACCAAGGTCGTGATCAAGGGTCTCAAATCCAAGGGTACCGCTACCTTCACCGGCAGCGATTTCGAGTGGGAACAGCTTGACAACGCCACAAACTTCACCCAGGAATTCAAGAACCAGGCCTGGTCCGCCGAGGCCGGGGTCGACGGTACCGTCACCTACACTTCCGGTGAGAACAACAAATTCGGCGATTCCTGGTATGCAGCCGCCGCTGACAAGAACCTTAACGACGAGGACGGTTCCCTGACCTTCTGGTTCATCCCGCAGGAGATTGACGAGAACGTCACCATGGAAGTGACCTTCCGCGTCAAGACCAAGGACACCCAGACTGGCGAGGAAATCACCCACGAAATCGCTTTCGGCGAAAAACTGAACGAAGGAAGATCCGAGAACCTCGTCTGGAAGGCCGGCCAGCTCCGGACCTATACGCTGAAGCCTTTCGACGTGGCCGTCAAGATTGTTGATAATATGGAAGGCCTGAAGAAATCCGACCTCCACGTCACGAATACCGGTAACGTGGACGAGTACGTCCGCATGATGGTCATCGGCAACTGGTATGGCTGGGAGACTGAGGCTGACATGAACTCCGGCAAGGAACCCGACATCATGGTCGGTTACACCACCGACGGTTCTGACGGCACCAACGTGATGGTCACGCCGTGGTTCAGAGAGGATGATGTTTACGGACAGTACTTCGACGACTCCTTCAAGGGCGGTCGTCCCGCGGCCGGCAGAGAAGACTGGGTCAGAGGTACGGGTAGTTACTTCTATTTCACCGAGGTAATCGGAGCGGGTGTAACGCTTGATTCCGCAACCAAAGCCTTGTTCCAGTACTATGAACTGCCGGAGGATAAGATTCCTGATATCTACATCCCGATTGCGACGTCCAACACGCGTGTTCCTGCTTGGGGTGTCCACCTGAAGATGGAGATCGTCGTCCAGGCCATCGGAACTACGGCGCCGGACGGCACCGAATACGCTGACTGCTGGGCTGCCTGGTCGGCTGCTACCGGCGAGACGATCAAAGAGAAACCCTACACCGACTAAGAGCAAACTCATAAATGATTCATACCATGAAAAATATATTTAAATTCATTACACTCGGAATTGCTCTTCTGGCTGGTACCGTCGCGGCTAACGCCCAGACCTGGAACACAGAAGGCGGTGTCTCGACGGCGAAAACCGTGTCCGCCCCCGACGAGAATGGTCTCTATACCATCACGCTCGAAACCTATGCGACCGGTGAGAGTTCCATTACCGAAACCGGTATCCCTGTTGACATCGTGCTGGTCCTGGACGTATCAGGATCCATGAATCAGAATATGACCTCGTATACCTATACGGAGAGGGCCAGTCAGGCATATTCTTACTCTAGTTATGGTAATAATACTTACTATTATAAGCATACAGACGGGGAATACTATGAGGTTCAAAGATATCGTGAAGGAGGTTACTGGACGGGATATCGGGATTATGCACTCCGTTTTTATGCTGGTAGATGGTATTACCTTTCTGGAACCGGTGTGACCACGACTCGGCCGACAAACTATGACGATGAAGATGAGACTATCTGGACAGGCGTTCTGTACAGCCGTAGCAGCAACACTCAGTCCAAAATGGCTGCACTCAAAGCCGCTGTCACTGCTTTCGTAAACGAAGTTCATCACAACTCCTTGTATGATACGAAAGGCAAACTTCGTGACACTCCGCTCGATAACCAGATCAGTGTCGTAAAATTCGCAAACGACCGCTATTATAGTAGTGAGAGTTCTATCACAGAAGGTAACCACCATGGTTACGGAGTTGGATCTGACAGTGATCAAATTCAAGATGGAGACTACAACTACACAGAGGTTCTCAAAGGTTTTAAAGATGTAAGCACTACCGCTGGTGTTAATTCTTTGTTACAGCAAGACCAAGGAGGCGTCAATGCCCTTGTCTCTGGTGGCGCAACAGCTGCTCACTATGGCATAACTAAAGCAAAGTATCTTCTGGATACTGTGAAGGATCGAGAGAGTAACAAAGTCGTCGTGTTCTTTACAGACGGTATCCCGGGTTTGACTGGTTGGCTTAACAGTTTCGCCAATGGTGCGATTGACGCGGCCTTAGATATTAAGAAGCCTGTTGACCAGGGAGGATATGGTGCGACCCTTTTCACCATTGGCGTGTTCGATAATCTCGGGCAAGACGCAACCAGGGCCACAAACTACATGAACTATGTTTCTTCAAACTACCCGGAAGCAGAGAGCATGACCACTCCTCACTCTGGGAGCGATAAGGGCTATTACCAGGATGCCAGCGACGCTGACCTCACGGCCATATTCAAGGATATCGCATCCTCAGCCAGCCAGTCCGATGCGACTGTTAATGCTTCCACCCAGATTAGAGACGTGGTTTCCAACAGTTTCATCCTGCCTGAAGGTGCCGATGCGGACGATGTTACCTTCTACGTCATGGACATCACCGAGGACGGCAATGGTTGGGAAAACCGGCAGACTCCTGCAGGCGTAACCGCGGTCTACAAAACAACGACTGGCTCTGACGGTGTGGAACGCAAAATGCTTTCCGTGGAAGGATTCGACTTCACGAAGGATGACATCAAAGATGCAGATGGATTTACCACGCGTGAGAATATGGGCAATTTCGTCGGTGAGCGGTACAAACCCGATGGAAGCACATTCTGGGCAGGTAGAAAACTGGTCATTGAGTTCAAGGTTCAGGCCAATGGCGAAGCGACCGGTGGTGACGGTTCTGCCACGAACCATCCTGATTCCGGCGTGTATATCTATAATGAAGAAACGCAAACCTACACGAATATCAACAGTTATCCCGTTCCGCATACCAACCTTCCGCTGATCATCAAGATCAAGAAGGACGGACTTCGTCACGGTGAAAGCGCGACCTTCGAGATTCACATGTGCGAGCCTTTGAAGGACGATGACGGGAACATCCTGTACAACGCCATCGGCAAGCCGAGGCCGGACACCACCACGGAAAAGAACTGGTCCAAGGTTATTCTCACCAACAAGGGTGCTGACGGAGATCCGGTCGAGAAGGTCCTCATGGCTTTGGATCCGCACTATGTCTATTCTATCGTTGAAGACGACTGGGCTTGGTCCTATACGCTGTCTGGCTCTGGTTCAACACTCACAACGTCTGAGGTGGAAGTGAATCCGTTCATCTTCCACAACACGGAAAAGACGGGTGTCGCCAAGCACGCTGAGGCGGTTTCGATCAACCACTTCGCGACCAGCGCCGAAGGCGAAGCCGAGGTTGAAAACTACCAAAGCTCCAAGGTTAAGAGCTTCTAGTCTTACCTTTATATTAATAACGATGGGGGGTGAAGGTTTCGCCCCCCATTTTTCTTCCTATAAAAATGGAAAAGTTCCAGAAAAATTTGCGTCATCCAAAAAAGTAATGTAAATTTGCCCTTTGAAGGAAAATTATATTGAATAATCAATATTTCACTTATATGAAAAAATTATTTGTTCTGATTGCATCGGCCGCTCTCTTTGTGCCGGCCAGTGTCTTTGCTCAGGTTACTGTCGAACGGAGCGAGGACGAGAACACCATCACCATCATTGAGAACACTCCGACTGAGACCGGTTATGTGACCACGACCACCGTCATGGAGAAGAATTCCGTGTTCACCAACGGTTTCTGGCACAACTGGCAGCTTAGCGCCGGTCTGGGTACCCAGATGTATTATGGTGACAATGACTGGAAGGTTGCCAAGAAGGTCCCCGAGATGTTTGTTTTCCCTGCGGTTGACCTTTATCTGACGAAGTGGGCTTCTCCGAGTTTCGGTGTCGGTCTCGGTGCCAACTTTGCTCCGTTCAAGGGTTTGTACCAGACCACTCCTGGAAGCGGTGCTAACAAGAGATACGCTTCTTCGAACTTCCGTCCTAATAAGGTTGAGTATTACACCAAGGCTGATCATAAGTATGATTCTCAGAATCTTGCTGTTCAGTCTGGTAGTTACTTAAATGTCTTTGCCTTGGCTCATGCTGACCTGATGAACGTTTTCGGTGGTTACAAGCCGGATCGTTTCTTTGACATCGACGCTTATGCTGGTGGTGGTGTTATTTTTGGTTTCTGCGATTCCGGTAATATCCATGATGTTACTTTCAACGCTGGCCTCATGAACACTTTCCGTCTTACTGAGCAGCTTCGCCTTTTGCTTAACATCCGTGGTGCTCTCATCGGTGATGCTTTCGACGGTGAATCTTATCTCGACGAGCCTGATAAGAAGCATTGGCTGGCAAACCATAAGATGGATGGCATGTTCGGTGCTACCCTCGGCCTGACCTACAACATCGGCAAGGAGTACAGCAAGTGGCGTCTGGCTGATCGTATCAGCGTGTACCACTATGACAAGGAGATGATCACGAAGATTGTCAAGGATACTGTGTATATCGACAAGCCCATCATTACGGCTGAGGTTCCGGAGGTCTGGTTCCACATCAACTTCATCGTCGACCGTTGGGACATCTCCAAGAAGGAGCTCGTTAATATCAACGCTGTTGCCGACCTGATCAAGAGCACCCCGAAAACCAAGTACCTGGTTTGCGGTTATGCTGACAAGCAGACGGCTACCCCGGCCCACAACCTCATGCTCTCCGAGAATCGTGCTAACGCTGTGTACGATGCCCTCGTCAAGGAGTTCGGTGTGGATCCGAATCAGCTGATCAAGGACTACAAGGGCGGTGTCGACTACATGTTCTACAACATGAAGGAACTCAGCCGCTGCGTCATGATCACTTCCATCAAGGAAGGCGAGTAATCGCTTGACGCGCTTGAAATAGTTTTTTGACGTAGCCGGGGCTATGAGTGCCCCGGCTATGTTAAATAAACCAGTGACGGATGCCTGACTTTTTCGTTCATGAAAGCTCTTATGTCGACGATGGCGTAAGCATCGGCGCAGGAACGAGGGTTTGGCATTTCTGTCATATCCAGCGTGGAGCTGTCATCGGCGCGAACTGTTCCCTGGGCCAGAACGTGAATGTGGGCAACAATGTCCACATTGGGAATGGTGTCCGCATCCAGAACAATGTTTCCATCTATGAGGGCGTCGAAATAGAGGACAATGTCTTCTGTGGGCCGTCCTGTGTTTTCACGAATGTAAATACTCCGCGGGCGCACTTCCCGGTGCACGGAGTCTATGCGCGTACGCGCGTGCGCGAGGGCGCATCGCTGGGCGCGAATTGCACGGTTGTGTGCGGTCATACGGTAGGGCGTAGCGCGCTGGTCGCCGCCGGTGCCGTTGTGACGAAAGACGTTAAAGATTATGCCTTGATGGCCGGTGTTCCGGCCAGGCAGATCGGTTGGGTCTGCGAGTGCGGCCGCCGGCTGGATGACAGCCTGGTCTGCACCTGCGGCCGAAAGTACACGCTGGTCGGGGAGAACCTCGAGAGGGCCGAATAATGTTATTCTGAGCGTAGCGAAGAATCTCATTATCAAGTAGTTGCTTGCTTTTATATCAGGCGAGCAAAGGCGAAGCCGTAGTTTAGACTGCCATTTAGGACACCCTTTTGTCATTTCGAGCGCAGTCGAGAAATCTTTTCAAATGGAGTTCAGAGACCTTAAGAAACAGTATCAGGTCCTCCGGGAGGAAATGGACCGGGCTATTCTGGATACAGTCGCCAGCGGTTCTTACATCATGGGCCCGCAGGTGAAGGAGTTGGAAAAACAGTTGGCGGACTATGTCGGTGTCAAGCATTGCCTGACCTGCGCGAACGGAACAGATGCCTTGACTTTGGCGCTTAAAGCCTGGGGCATCGGCCCCGGAGATGCCGTGTTCGTACCGGACTTTACGTTCTTCTCCTCTGCCGAGGTTGTTCCTCTCGAGGGTGCTACACCGGTTTTTGTTGATGTTTGCGAAGAGACGTTCAATATTGATTCGGCTGATCTCGAGCGAGCAGTGAAGGAAGTCCTCGCGGAAGGTCAGCTCCGTCCGCGTGTAGTCGTTGCGGTAGATCTGTTCGGTCTCCCTGCCGATTATGAGGCTGTCCGGATGGTGGCCGACCGCTATGGGCTCCTGGTCCTGGAAGATGGGGCGCAGGGATTCGGAGGCTCTGTTATTCCGAGCGCAGCGAGGGAATCTCTCCGCGCATGTTCCTTCGGCGACATCGCTACCACCTCCTTCTTCCCCGCGAAGCCCGTCGGCTGCTACGGCGACGGCGGTGCCGTTTTCACGGATAATGATGAATGGGCGGCGCTGATTGATTCTTACCGCGTGCACGGGAAGGGGCAGTTCAAGTACGATAATGTACGCATCGGAATGAATTCCCGGCTAGATACGGTCCAAGCGGCGGTTCTGCAAGTCAAGCTCAGGGTGTTTGCCGAGTATGAGTTGGATGATATCAATGCGGCGGCTGAGAAATACACGGCGCGTTTGAAGGATATCGTTGCGACGCCGATCATTCCGGATGGATTCCGTTCCAGCTGGGCCCAGTACACCATCAAACTCCAGGACGGCGCCCAGCGCGACGCCCTCCAGGCGGCTCTGAAGGCACAAGGCATCCCCTCGATGGTCTACTACCCGAAGCCGATGCATCTGCAGACGGCGTTTGCAGATTCCTTTGCTTCGCTCGGAATGACAAAGGAATGTCATTCTGAGGAGACTGCCTGGGTGGCACCTTGTCATTCTGAGGAGGCTGAAAGCCGACGAAAGAATCTCTGCCCCGTCGCTACGAGCCTCTGCTCCCGCGTCCTCTCCCTTCCCCTGCACCCGTACTTGACCGACGAGCAGATCGATACCGTTTGCACCGCGATCCGTAACTTCCTGAAATGAGCCTGTTCAAGCGCAAACCCTGGGTCGAGCTTCAGCACGAGGAGGAGTACATTCCAAAGAACTACTCCGAACCGGGTGTGGAGAACGGTGCCAAGCTGGAAGAGGAGTTGGTGGGAAACGTGGATCTGGAAAGGATTCACAACGCTACGAAGAGCATGGCCCTGGACGAGATTCTGGCCTGGCTGGATGGGCATCACGAGGAGTTCGATGAAAGCACGTTCATCGTTAACACCGATGACGGAAACGCCCTTGATACCCTGAAGGGCCATCATCCTCGGCTCATCATCAACAAACTTGGCCTTACCCGTATCCGTCACTTGAACACCTTCCTTAACAAGGCGAACGAGACGATGGTGGATGGAGGATACCTTTGGTGCCATTCCCGGACGTCGGGGCTGAAGGAACAGATCATTCTTCGATCGCATCCGGGTTTCATTGGCAAAGTCATATATGCATTGCATTATTTCTGGCATCGCTTCTGCGCGCGGCTGAAGCTGACCCGCTGGTTCTATATGTGGGTGACAAAAGGAAAGAACCGGAGTTATAGTCGCGTGGAACTGCTGGGCAGGATGTATCGGGCCGGATTTGAGGTCGTGGACGAGCGTTTCCACAGGGGAGAGTATTTCATTCTTGGGCAAAAGTTCCGCAAGCCGATTTGGGATGATGACCCTACTTACGGTGCCTTGGTCAAGCTGAACCGTGTGGGATATCATGGAAAGATGATCGGCGTGTACAAGTTCCGGACGATGTTTCCTTATTCGGAGTATCTGCAACCCTACATTTTGGAGCACGAAGGTCTTCAGAAGGGTGGTAAGTTTGCGCACGATTACCGCGTGAATTACTGGGGACGCAAGCTCCGCAGCACTTGGTTTGATGAATTGCCCATGTTCATAAACATTTTCAAAGGGCAGATGAAACTGGTGGGCGTCCGTCCGCTCAGCCGGCAGTATTTCAAGATGTATACTCCTAAAATGCAAGAACTTCACATCAGCGTGAAGCCGGGACTGTTGCCCCCGTTCTATTACGATAAGAAAACACCTGAGACCATCGAAGAGGTCCAGGCATCGGAAAAGAGATATATTGAAGCCTACCACAAACATCCCTTCGCCACCGACTGGCGGTATTTCTGGGGCACGGTAGGCAACATTTTGTTCAAGCATAAAAGATCACATTAAAGAGTATGGCAGAAGAAAAGAACTCCGTGCAGGAAGAGAAATGGGACATTGTCATTAAGCCGAAAGATAATCTGTTCTCTGTTGACTTCAAAGAGTTATGGGCATATAGGGACCTCTGTTCCCTGTTTGTCAAACGAAATATCATAACCCAGTACAAGCAAACCATACTGGGCCCTGCGTGGTTCGTGATTCAACCAGCCCTTACGGTCCTTATGTATATGATCGTGTTCGGTGGCATCGCCGGTATCCCTACGGATGGCGTGCCGAGACCGCTTTTCTATTTGGCCGGTACGTGTATGTGGTCTTATTTTTCCTCGTGTCTTTCAAACACATCCAATACTTTCGTCAGTAATGCTGGCATATTTGGCAAGGTATACTTCCCTCGCCTTATTATGCCAGTAGCTAATGTTATCAGTAATCTGGTGCGGTTCGGGATTCAGTTCGGTTTCTTTGTGATTGTGTATATCATATACTCAATTGTGGATCCTACCTGTGACGCACACTTCACTTGGTATTCGCTCCTGTTCCCTCTCCTTGTCTTTATGTTGGCCGGTCTCGCTCTTGGTTTCGGCACCATTATTTCTTCTATGACGACCAAATACCGGGACTTGCAGGTGCTTTTTGGTTTCTTGGTTCAACTCTGGATGTATGCTACCCCGATTGTGTATCCTTTGAGTCAGACAAAGAGTATGACCTATTTTGGCATTCCCGTTCATAAGTTGATGTGCCTCAATCCGGTGACTCCTGTAATAGAAACTTTCAAATATGGATTCCTGGGATGTGGTGATTTTGTGGGGTGGCGCTGGCTTCTCTATAGTTTTGTTTTTATGATTATTCTTCTGAGTGCTGGTATCGTAGTATTCAACAAGGTCCAGAAGAGCTTTATGGATACGGTATAAGTCTCCAATTGTTATATATAATTATATTTTTTCCGTTTATACATGTCAACAGCAATTGAATTCAATCACGTCGGAAAACAATATCGCCTAGGCCTCGTTAGCACGAGAACGTTATCACATGACCTTGATCGTTGGTGGCAGACAGCCGTCTTGAAGAAAGATGATCCTTATCTTCGAATCGGCGAGACCAATGATCGTACTGTGGCTGGGAATAGTGAATACGTGTGGGCATTGAAAGATATCAGTTTTAATGTAGAGCAGGGTGATGTGGTGGGAATTATCGGTAAGAACGGTGCCGGTAAGAGTACTCTTTTGAAACTTTTATCGAAAGTTACCGGACCAACTGTCGGTACGATTCGGGCAAAAGGACGTATTGGCGCTCTTCTGGAGGTTGGGACTGGCTTTCATTCAGAAATGACGGGGCGCGAGAACATCTATATGAACGGCGCTATAATGGGAATGACTAAGAACGATATTTCGTTGAAGTTGGATGAAATCATTTCTTTCTCTGGTTGCGAGCGTTATATTGATACTCCCGTTAAACGTTATTCATCCGGAATGACGGTCCGTCTGGGGTTTGCCGTAGCGGCTCATCTGGAGCCTGAAATCCTTGTTGTGGATGAAGTGCTAGCTGTCGGAGATGCCGAGTTTCAGAAAAAAGCGATTGGAAAAATGCAGGATGTAAGTCGAGGAGAAGGAAGAACTGTTTTGTTTGTGAGTCATAATATGGCAAGCATAAGAGCCCTTTGTCGGAATGGAGTCCTTCTGGAGAACGGTATGGTAAAGTACACTGGTGAAATATCAGATGTCGTTAATCAGTATCTGGCGTTTGATATTAACACTGTTGATTTCAATGCCGACATCGCATCACGAAGTGACCGATCAGGAAATGGTCTTATTCGGATTAATAATGTCGTCTTTAAAGACGAGAGCGGCAATTCAATCAATGAGTTGTTTGTCGGCGGTTTCCTCGAAATTGAAATATACTTAGGATTCAATTCGGAGAATATCGATCCATCCAAGATGATTGTGTCTTGCGGTTTTGAAGACATGTATGGCAACAGGGCTAATGAGTGGATTTCTGATGAAATGAGCCATGATTTTTCAAAAATGAAAAGCGGTCGCATTTCGTTGAAGGTCCCTTCATTGAGTCTTCGACCGAACATGTATTATTTTCATTGTAAAGTCGCTCTGAACAGTACGGCGGATAAGCATATTTGCGATGCTATGCATCTAATAAGAAAGTTGCATGTAATGCCTTATGTGCTATATGACCAGAGTCTTCGTTTGAGAGAGGGGCGAGGATATGAAGCCATTATTCCTGCGAGTTTTGAATAGTAATCCGAATTGAACATGGGGATTCTGAATTATCTTCGGAACCGGTTATGGCATGATGTTGAAACCAGAAAGGCCCAAAGGTCTCTTTCTGAAGCGCTTTCCGAGGTTCAGCGTCTCCAGAAGCAGGTTTTGTATGATCAGATTGTTAATAGATTCCACGAGAAAGCGATGCTTTCTACTGAACCCGGAACAACATCTTCTTTGTTTTGTGGGGAAGAAGTGATCATATCGCTCACCACGTTCGGGACGAGGATCAATGACGTTTATCTGACCATAGAATCCATCATGCAGGGATCATTGCTCCCAAACCGGATTATATTGTGGCTTGCTGAGGATGAGTTTAAAGATAAACCATTGCCTCTCATGCTGCTTAAACAACAAAAGAGGGGATTGCAGATTGAGTATTGTAAAGACCTGCGTTCATATAAGAAACTAATTCCCGCATTGAGTAAGTATCCACTTGCCACTATTATTACAATCGATGATGATGTAATATATGATTTTGATATGCTTGAGCGTTTTCTTAATGTTCATCAGGAAAATCCTCAAGCCATATGTGCAAGCAGAGTGCGTAAAATCAGCATTGACAGTGATGGTAGAATAAATAGCTATTTGAAGTGGAAGGTCGATAAAGAGACGACATCATCAAAGTTGTTGTTCCCAATAGGCGTCGGAGGGGTTCTTTATCCTCCCAATTCTCTTTCAAATGAGGTTAATAACGAGTCTGTGTTTATGGAGATCTGTCGTTTCGCAGACGATGTTTGGTTTTTCTCAATGGCTCGAATGAACGGAACAACTACTGTTCGGGTTCCTTCCCGAAACCCGCAAGGTTACTATTTTGAGTTGCCCTCATCGTCATATAAGTCTCTCGCAAAAGAGAATATAAACCCGGATAATTGTCGGAATGATTTACAGATACAGTCTGTTTTCGAGAGATATAGAATATCTCAGTATCTGTCGTCTGACAATCATTAGGCGATTTTGGAAATGCTGGTATCCATTATACTCCCGTGCTATAAGGTCGAAAAGTATGTCGCAAGATGTCTCGAAAGCCTTATATCTCAGGACATACCTAAGAATGAATACGAAATTATTTGCGTAAACGATTGCTCCCCGGACAACACAAGTGAGGTAATCAGATCCTATCAATCCCGGTATCCCAATATTACATTGATCAACCATTCGGTTAATCAAACGGCAGGAGGAGCTCGTAATACCGGGATTAAATATGCGTCCGGAAAGTATCTTTGGTTCGTCGATCCTGATGATGAGGTTGAGCCCAATTCACTCCGACGTCTATTTGAGTTGGCCGAAAAGAACAGTTTAGACTGCCTGCTGTTTGGTTTTACAGTTTTTGATGAACAAGGACGCTGTAGTGAGACTGTCAGCAGGCCTGTAACGACTCAGATTCAAGGGGGGGTAGCTTATGTTGAACGCTTTTTTCCAGGTAGACTCTCCGAGCTGTGCATGATGGTAAACGTTCTGTACCGCAGGCAATATCTTCTGGATAACAGTATTCTTTTCCCTTGTATCAAGGCGAGCCAGGATGTCGTTTTTGCGTGGGATGCGTTGCTCCATGCTTCAAGGGTCCAGTCTGTCGACGCTGTGGTTTATTTCGTTCATAAGAGGCCAGAATCAACCACAGGAAAACTTGGTCGCAATGAGGCGGATAAGATTTTTTCACGGACCGTCTTGTTCCCGTATGAGGTGAACCAGATTAGGAGGGGGATTCAATCCATAATCATTCGCAAAGATTTGGAAAGGGCGATCAAATGGTGTGTGAATGATACGCAGTTTTCTTTATCAAAAGCAGATCGAGTCGAACGGAAAAAGTATTATGGTTTCGTTCAATCACGAAAAGACGAGATTCATAGTTTAGTAACATATATGAACCGTACAACCAGTTGGTTGTTGACTGGGTCTTTGCCATTCCTTTTCTGGAACTCAGGATTAAGAATTCTTCAGTTGCTAAAGAATTCCAGGAGTAAGTAGTTTTGAATGGAACAGATTCTCCGATATCTGCGACGTATTGTACGTTATCGAAATAGAAATAGATTAAGGAACAGGTCATTTTCCCTTGTTACGAACAACTGTATCGGCGGAATCATTTCTCACGATATGCATTTGAGGTTTCTTTCGCCAACAGTCAATCTTTCTTTTACGAATGACGGGTTCATCCTCTTTTGTCAACATCTTGTTTACTACTTGTCCATTCCTGTCGAAGAGGTGAAGTCGGACAAGGGTTATCCGGTAGGTGTATTGAAAGGGGAATACGGAGATGTCCTCCTCTATTTCATGCATTATGATTCCTTTCTTGAAGCAAAGAATAAGTGGGAGGAGAGAGCATCGAGGGTGAATATGGAGAATCTCTTTATACTTATGGAAGCGCAAAAATGCGATGAATCCATTCTACATCAGTTTGATGAGTTGGAGTTCCCCAATAAGGTGATTCTTACGGAAGGTTACCATCCGGGCATTCGCTGTTCCTTCCCTGTCAAAGAAGGCTTTTATGACAAGGGTTATTTCAACGGAAAAATACTATCTTATCCTAAGTTTGGCCTTCGACGATATCTTGATAGATTTGATTATGTTTCCTTTTTCAACAAAGGAGTAATAAGGAGACGTCATGTATAGCATCCCTATACTTCTCATTACATTCAATCGGGCAGAGCACACGAGAAAAGTCTTAGGTGCAATAATGGAACAGCAACCGGCCGAACTGTTTGTTTTTCAGGACGGATGCCGTCCTGGCAACAGTGAAGATACAGAGGCTTGCGACGAGGTCCGACGCGTTATTTCGGAGTTGACGTGTGGCACCGAGACATCTTTGCATACTTTTTATTCGGAATCAAATCTGGGCTGTGGTCCCGGACCGGCTAAGGCTATCTCTTGGTTTTTCAGCCTTGTCAGGAGGGGAATCATTATGGAAGATGACTGTCTTCCTGATTCGACGATGTTCTTTTTTTATCAGTATCTTCTTGATAAATATGATCAGGATGATTCTGTAACGATGATTACAGCAACGAACGTGTTCAAAAAGTGGAAATCTTATTGTGCTTCATACTTTTTTGCCACAAACGGAGCTTCCCCTATGGGGTGTTGGGCTGGATGGGCGAAGTATTGGAAATCGTTCGACTATTCTATTGCATCTTGGCGGGATGATGACAATAAACTGAAGTTACGTCTTTTCTTTGGCAGGAAGGAATATTATGATTATTATTCTGACTTGTATGATAAACTCTCGAATGCACCACAAAGGCATATGTGGGATTATCAATGGGCGTATTCCAGATATCTCCTTGGTTCGAAGACGATTGTTGCAGCGAAGAATCTGGTAACTAACATCGGTTTTACACGCGGTGCAACACATTCTTCAGACGGAAGTCACAGGTTTGCAAATCTTCCTCTGTTTTCGATGGAAAAGATAAAGGATCCTCACCGTGAATCTGTTGATGGGCAGTTTAATTATCTGTACTTTTTCAGAAATAACTATAGACTGAAAAAGAGTGTTTTCATCAAAATCAGATTGAAGATTCTTGAGTATTTGTTCTGCAGGTAGATGGTCAGTGCGCTTAAACAGGTTTATCGGATTGTCAGATTCTGGTTAAGGGAAAGACTGAGGTTTTTCCCTTCGTATCCGAACACTATCAATTTCGATATAACGTATCGTTGCAACTCTCGTTGCTCGATGTGCAATATCTGGAGGCATGAAAGAACAATTGAGTTTTCAACAGAAGAACTTCGGTCCGTCCTGTCAAAAAGGTTATTCAAAAAAGTTGAACATGTGGGGCTGACAGGAGGAGAGCCTTCCTTGAGAAAGGATTTTCCTGAGATTGTTGACACGCTCATAGAAACTCTGCCGAGATTAAAGTCATTGAGTATTATTACGAATTGTGTCAGTCCGGCGTGTTCCGAGAGAATCATTCAGTTTCTGTTTGAAAGATGCCAATCAGCTCGGATTCAATTCGGACTGGTTTTGTCTATGGACGGCATCGGACCATATCATGATAAGAATCGTGGTGTCAAGGGAAATTACACTTCCTTATTGTCGGTAATAGATTTTGTCACTAAAGAATCCATTCCTTTTTCTCTTGGGTATACTATTACAAAGAACAACATCTCCTCAATCTATGAGGCCTTTGAATTGGCCCGCCAGAATAAGTGGAGTATATATTTCGCGATTGCTGAGTTCATTGATCGACTGAATAATCAGGATTGTGATGCAATTCAATCTTTTTCGGAAGATGAAAAATACGAATTGCTTCTGTTTTTTCATAAGTTGATGAACGATCCGCACATCTCCTCTTTATATCGACGTTCATATTGGAAAGATTTTGAAATTCTGTCCGGACGGGAAAGGCCCATTGGCTGTCCCTATCACAAAGAAGGGATTGTGCTTAGTCCGACGCTTGAAGTCGGACACTGTGCAGTAAAGGGAAAGATTGTAGGCAATGCGAAAGACGATACCATTACAAGCACCTTTTTCAAAACTTGGTTCAGCAACAAGAAGTATGTAAAGCAATTTTGTAACAGCTGTTTTCACTATCATTATCAAAAGAATTCGAAGGAGGAATGGATAACGCTAAAAAACAAGGTGATCCGGCGCATTATTTCTCCAGATAAACTCAATGGCTGTTTGTTGCTTTCTAGATTTCTCACGAGGCCCAATCTGCAGCGGTATATTCTCATAGTAGGGTGGTATGGCACCGAAACGGTAGGGGATAAGGCGATACTGGGAACTGTTATAAATAACTATGCGCGTCAAGGGTTTAATGTTGTAATTGCAAGCATTTATCCTTTTATTACGCGGCGAACATTACAGGAGCTTGACTTGGATGCCGTAATTATCAAATCCGAATCATTGGATTTGATAAGGTATTCTAAGTTTGCCGAAAAAGTAGTGATGGGCGGCGGGCCTTTGATGGACCTTTATGACTTGAAGTATCCTTTGATATCATTCCAGATATCGCATGAATATCATCATGAAAACGTGATTTACGGATGTGGAATCGGTCCGATGAAGTCTCGCTATTATGCTGATGAGATATATAGAATCCTTGCGTTATCTGATACGGTGACTCTTCGAGACAGTGATTCCGTCCGATTATTCAAGGCGAGGTTTCCGGAAAAAGAGGTTGAGCAGGTTGAAGACCCGGCCGTTGGTTTTATAAAAGAAAGAGCCGGATTGGTTTTGCGGGTATCCGATGGAAAGACGTTGGCTTGTTTTTTTAGGAAGGTTCCCAAGGAGTTCCTTGATGGAAAAGAAGAATGGGAAGACCGGCTTGCCATATACATCAGGTCGCTTGTCAGACAAGAAAAACTGACAAGGGTTGTTTTGTATAGCATGCACAACTTTTGGGTTGGGAATGATGACCGGGAGTATGCGAGATATTTCAAGGCCAAGTATTTCTCGGGCACAGAGGAGGGCTTTACCATGGAGGTTGACAATTCTCTCTCTACGGTTGATAACACGATAGAGAGAATGAAATCAGCGGAAATGGTTTTGTGTATGAGATTTCATTCTATGCTTTTTGCACATAGTCTTGGCGTTAATTATCGCGTTGTCGATTATACGAATGGTGGTAAGACCAAAGCTTTTTTGAAGGATCATGATTGTCTCTCCCATCTAGTTGATTTGTCTTGCATCAAATAATAGCCGATTCGATAATTGAATATGGTGGGTAAGGCTGTCAGAGTCCTGGTTATATCAACCTCCGATACCGTTGGAGGTGCGGCTCGTGCAGCTTACCGGATTCATCAGGCGGTGACAGAAACGGGCATCGAAAGCCGGATGCTTGTCAAAAATAAGGGAACAAATGACAAAAATGTCGTTTCTTTGGATAGCTTTGTTTTCAAGAATCCTTTTTACAGGGCATTAACATGGGCCCTCGACAAGGTAAAGAATAAATGGCAGCACTATGTTTGGGGGAAGTATCCGGCGAGGTCGAGGTATTATATGTCCGACTTGCGTTCAACAAGTATGAGCGGCGCTCTAAAGAAAATGGAGTATGATGTTCTTCACTTGCATTGGATTAATCAGCGCTTCCTGCCTCTTGGCTCCTTACCAAAGGATAAGCCGATTGTTTGGACATTGCATGACAGCTGGCCGTTCTGCGGGATTTGCCATCTCCCATTTGATTGCAAAGGATATGAGGCCGCATGTGGTTGTTGTCCGGCTCTCCAATCGAATAGCGCTTCAGACTTGAGCAATAGGGTATGGAGAAGAAAAAAGAATTTATACAAAGATCTGGAACTGCATATTGTTGCACCCAGCCGCTGGCTTGCAGAGTGTGCGAGGAAAAGTTCTCTCTTTAAAGGCTTGGATATCCGGGTCATTCCTAATGCCATTGACTCGGATTTGTTTTGCCCGGGAGAGAGATCGTCTCTTTACGCAGACTTGGGATTGGACTCCCGGAAGCATTATCTCCTCTTCGGTGCAATGAATGCGCTTAGGGATGATAATAAGGGATTCCGTTTCCTTGTTGAAGCCCTGGAACGAGTGTCCGGTTCTTGGAATCAGGGCGTGGAGTTGATCGTGTTTGGAACCGATGATTCACTAAATAATCAAATTGCCGGAATGAAAGTGATCAATATGGGAGTAATCCATGACAATCGGAAAGTGGCTTCTCTCTATAAGGCCGCATCCATTACGGTGGTTCCCTCGCTGAGTGAGAATTTGAGTTGCACCATTATGGAGAGTCTCTCGTGCGGGACTCCGGTTGTTGCTTTCAATATTGGCGGAAATAACGATTTGATTGACCATAAAGAAAACGGCTATCTTGCCAAACCTAAGGATAGTGAGAGTATGGCCCAGGGTATTCTTTGGTGTTTGTCAAACAATGAAAGCGGCATTATGTCAGTGAAAGCGCGGCAGAAGGTACTTGCTAATTATACTTCGAAAAAGATTGGAGAGCAGTATGCCGCTCTGTATAGGAGTCTGATAGGATGATCCTTTCCATTATTACAATCAATCGCAATAACGCGTCCGGCCTTGAGAAGACGATGAAAAGCGTATTGTCTCAGTCGGGGACAGACTTTGAGTATGTCGTTGTGGATGGAGCCAGCACAGATAATAGCGTCGAAGTCATACAACGGTTTGCCGGAGACTTTGGTGATCGTCTGAGATGGATTTCCGAGCCGGACAAAGGTATTTACAATGCGATGAACAAAGGAATCAGAATAGCTTCCGGAAGTTATTTGGAATTCCTGAATAGTGGAGACAGCCTTGTGGCAGATAACGTATTGGAAAAAGTGTGCAGTGCTTTGGAACAGAAGGAATACCCTCCTATCCTCTATGGGAATATGCTAAAAGACATGCCGGGAGGGAGTATTCGTCGTGATAAAGGTATCGCTGGTGAGGAGATATCATTCCTGGATTTTTACAACGGCTCTTTAAACCATTCATCTGCGTATATTCGTAAAGAGTTGTTTGAAAAGTATGGCTTTTATGATGAGTCCCTGAAGGTGGTCTCTGATTGGAAATGGTTTCTGCAAGCTATCATCTTCGGGGGCGAGAAGCCGGCATATTTGGACCTGGATGTCTCTTTGTTTGATATGAATGGTATCAGTGAGACGAATCGGCCGTTAACTCAAAGGGAGCGTCAGAAGGTTTTGGCAGAGTATCTGAGCCCTGCCATCCTGGCAGATTATCGGGAATGGGCTCCGGAGATTCGTAAAATGAAACGGATTCGTCGGCATCCTTGGGCTTATCAGATTGTCCGTTTACTTGAAAGGGCCCTTTTCAAACTTGAAAAATAGATGTTGCTTTCCATCATAGTTCCTGTTTTCAATGTTGAGGCATATTTGAATAAATGTGTCGGCAGTTTGTTGGACCAGGATCTTTCGCCCGATGATTATGAAATCATATTGGTTGATGACGGATCGACTGATTGCAGTGGAAAGATTTGCGATGAATGGGCAGGTGCTCATAAGAACATCCGAGTCATTCATCAGCGGAACGGCGGTTTGAGCAGGGCGAGGAACACGGGGATAAACATGGCCAGGGGACAGTATGTCCAATTTGTGGATGCGGATGATTACTTGAATACCAATGTCTTGGGAGCCATCACAAGAAGGGTGATACTTCTGAATCTGGATATTCTTCGAATCAACTATCAAAATGTCAATGAAGCGGGGAAGGTTTTTGAACCGAACAAGTATTCCAAGCCTTATGTGGATTACTCTGAAGATATCTGCGATGGGTTGACTTTCTTGAATGAAAGGCTTGGATACGCATGCTATGCCGTCCAGTTCGTTACCCGGACCTCCCTTCTTCAGCGTGCGGGAAACGGTTTCAGGGAAGGGATTTATTTCGAGGACGTCGAGTGGACACCGAGGATTCTGCTTCAGGCCGAACGCGTGGCGTCTTTGCCGACAATGGTGTATAATTACCTGTATCGCCATAATTCCATTACCAGAAATGTGGACTTGGCCCGCAAAAGAAAGGCGCTGGATGACAAACTGTTTTTAGTCCGCTTCCTGCGCCAGTTGGGATGCGATTATTCCGGTAGCCAGTGGTTTGACGGGATGGTTGCCCAGACTGTTTTATCGATTCTTCTTGAAGTTGGAAGATACTTTTATCCGGACCGTAAGAAGTATATCAGGGACCTGAAAAAGATGAAGGTGTTTCCTTTATCTTCTTTCCATGCGACTCCCGCTGCCAGGAGAAGAATTCGAGTGGCGAATCTATCTCCGGAGATTATGTGTCATATTTATCATTTTAGGAACAGTTAATGATTCCGAAGATTATTCATTATTGTTGGTTCGGAAAAGGGCCGATGCCGGAATCGGCGTTAAGATGTATCGAGTCCTGGCATAGATTCATGCCAGACTATATCTATAGGCTTTGGAACGAGGAGAATTTCAGTATTGACAACTGGCCATATGCCAAAGAAGCTTATGAATGTGGGAAGTATGCTTTTGTGAGCGATGTGGCCCGTCTTCAGGCATTAAGTGAGGAAGGGGGATTATATTTTGATGTCGACTTCATGGTTCTGAAACCATTTGATGATTTGTTGAGTTATAGAGCCTTTGCGGGATTTGAAGGGAGCAAGTACAATCCGGTAATGATGGGCGTCCTGGGAAGCGAGCCCGGTGGAGCTTGGGTAACAGAGCAGTTGGACTTGTATAAAGGGCGCCATTTTTTATTGAATGGGAAGGAGGATCTGACAACGAACGTCAAGTTCATCACAGAGCAGATGAAAACCAGAGGTTTCAAACCAGACGGTAAGGAACAGGAATATCTTGATTTACATATTTTCCCAGTTGATTATTTCTGCCCTCGTCTTACCACGGGTGAATACAAAAAGACGGAAAACACATACTGCGAGTCCTTGGTTCAGGCGTCATCTTGGGCTTCTAGGAGTTGGAAAAGCAGGATACTCAGGTATTTCAGCCCGTCCATGCGGACAAAACTGATTCAAATGAAACGTAAAATCCTTGGATAATCCATATGATACCATATTTTCCTAAGCAAATATCCTATCGGGCCATCATTGCTTATCTGGTCTCTCTTGTCCTTGTAGGCCTGTATTATGCCAATTATGCCATGCCGCTTGTTTTTATGGTGCTTGGCGTTCTTTGGGTGTCTGCTTTTTTTCTCCTCACAAATTCTTGTACGCAGAACTGGCTCAGTATTTCCGACAAACGTTATATTGGCGCCTTGTTCCTTATCGCTTTCTTATTGCGCGTAGTATGGGTAATTGGTTCATATTATTACTATATTGGCAATACAGGAACGCCTTTTGGGTATGAAATAGGAGACGCGGTAGGTTACCACGAAACGGCGGTCTGGCTTGCGGAATCTCCATGGAAAACGACCATCGATTATTTCTTCCGTACACCGGGAGTTCCTGCGTCAGATGCCGGCTATCCTATCTGGCTCACGCTGCTTTATAAAGTATTCGGTCCCGTTGTCATTGTTCCCCGTTTGTTCAAGGCTCTCATGAATGCCTGGATGTGCGTGCTTGTCTATCGCATTGGTGTCCGGACATTTGGTGACGGTGCTGGGCGTATGGCAGGTATCATGTGTGCCTTGATGCCCAATTTTGTCATCTACTGCGGCTACCATTTGAAGGAGATTGAGATGATTTTTTTGGAAGTGGCTTTCTTGGAGCGTTTGGATTATCTTCTGCGTAATCGAGAGATTCATATTTGGAATGTCCTCTACACATCTCTATTGGCCTTAAGTCTGTTTCTCTTTAGAACCGTGCTGGGTGCTGCGGCTGTTTTTACTGCTGCGACGGCCGTCCTTCTTTCTTCTGCACCTACAATGAAAAAGGGGTGGAGAAGAGCTGCGCTCATAGGATGGGGTGTCCTTTGCCTCTTTGTGCTGAGTGGCGGAACGATTATGGCCGAAATAGAGACATACTGGGAAGGGAGAGGGGACAATGCGTCCATGAAAAGGTATGAGCAGACGCTTCGTGGAAATCAGTGGGCACAGTATGCGACCGGAACGGTTATGGCTCCAATGGCTTTCGTCCTTCCTTTCTCGACAATGGTGAATGTTGATGGACAATATGGCCAGCAAGAGAAGCATGGGGGTAATTACATTCGAAACTTCATGGGATTCTTTGCTATCATAGGCATCTTTGAGGCTTTTAGAAGAAAGAGATGGAGGGATTTCACAATGATTGGAGCATTTGTCATCTCTTATCTTGGAGTTGTGTCCTTAAGTGGTTTCAGTAATTCAGAGCGGTTTCTGCTTCCATCCCTTCCGGGGCTGATTTTGATCTGGGTTTATGGTGTGGCCACTTTAAGAGAGAAAACCTTCAAATTGCTCACTCCCTGGTGTCTGGTTGTCGTTGCCATGGAGATTGCCTGGGCCTACTTCAAACTCGGCAGCCGCGGTCTGTTCTGATGAAGATCCTGCTCATCGCCAATTATGAGGAAGGGATCGGGGGCATCGCCGTCCAGGTCAAGTTGCAACGTGATTTGTTGCGCGGGGACGGACATGTTTGTGATATCCTGAGTACGAAGGGCTCTGTTGTTAAACGTATTAAGGCGGTCTTCGCGCTTTTATCCAAGGGACGGGAATATGACGTGTTCCATATTCACGCATGCTCTGACCGGGGATTCCTGCCTGCCATACTGGGCATCAATATCGGACGTCTCCTCAAGAAGCGGATTGTTCTCACCTTCCACGGTGGAGGTGCGGAAGGATTCTTCCGCAAAAAGGAGCGGTTTGTCAAGCGTTATCTGACTCGGACCTCGGCGAATATTGTCCTTTCCGGTTTCATCGGGCGGGTATTTGACCGGTATGGGATTCCATACACGGTGATTCCCAACATTCTAGTGGCTGATGGCTCCACTTTCCGGGCAAGGACCGAAATCCGCCCCCGGTTCATCGGAATCCGTTCGTTGACTGATACTTACAATATCAAGTGTACGCTGAAGGCTTTCGATAGCGTTCAGAAGAAGTATCCTGATGCGAGATTGACGCTGCTTGGAGGCGGGCCTTTAAAGGCGGAACTCGAGCAGTTTGTGGTCGAGCATCACATCCCCAATGTTACCTTTGTCGGCCAGGTCCCGAATACGGAGATATCCCGCTATCTGGACGAGGCGGATATCATGGTGTCGTCTCCCCGGTTCGACAATATGCCGGTTTCGGTCCTGGAAGGATTCAGGGCTGGCCTGCTGGTCATTTCCAGCAACGTGGGAGGTGTCCCTTATATGATCGAGGATGGCCGGAACGGATTGCTTTTCGAAAATGATAATGACCGCCAGATGGCGGAAAAGATGCTGGTGGCCGTGGAGGATCCGGATGCAACCCGCCGGATGATTGCCAATGCCCGTCAGAGTCTGGAAGATTACAAGTGGGAGACCTGCCGGGAGAAACTGTTTGCGCTTTACAAAGGTTGAACATGGGAATTTATAATTTCATAGACCGTAATATTCTGCTACCGATCGGAGACCTGCTCTATGGCAGTTCCGTCCGTTCGCGGCTAGTGGAGTTCCGCCGGTACGACCATTTTTCGCGGGACGAGATGAAAGACCTGCAGGATCGGAAACTCCGGAAACTGGTCCATCATTGCTACGAGAACGTTCCGTATTATACGAAACTGTTCGACCGCCTGGGCCTCAAGCCGGAGGATATCCAATCCCCGGCGGATTTGGTAGAATTGCCCATCCTGACCAAGCAGATCATTCGGGATAACTACGATGATCTGATTCCGAAGAACTTGCCGAAATCGCGGCTCATCAAGTCATCCACGGGCGGCAGCACCGGTACACCCCTCCAATTCTGCAAGGATGCGAAAGAATGGAGCGGCCAGAAAGCGGCCACCCTGCGGGCCTGGGAGTGGTACGGACTGCATCTGGGAGACAAGATCTTCTCCCTGGGCGGTAATTCCATTGTCAAGAAAAAGAAGAAGTTCTCGTACAAGAACGTCTATGACGAGGTCATCATGCGGAACTTCAAGCACAGCAGCGCCGATGTGACCGACGAAGGGATGCAGAAACACTACGAGTCCCTGATGAGACTCAGGCCCAAGGCCATCCGCGGATACGGATCTTCCCTGTATATCTTTGCTCGGTATATCGAAAAGATGGGGCTTCCCGTGTGCCCAATCACCGTGGTTTTGACGACGGGGGAGGTTCTTGTTCCCGAGTATCGGAGAAAACTTGAAAAAGTGTTCCGGGCTCCCGTTTATGATGAATACGGGGCAGGGGATGGTGGTATTCTTTCCCATGAGTGTCCCGAACGGGATGGGCTGCATATTGAGGAAAGCCTTTGCGTCATTGAGATAACCGACAAGGCGGGGAATGTTCTCCCGGACGGCCAAGTAGGCTATGTGACGACGACCGACCTCGAGAACTATGCCTTCCCGTTCCTGCGTTATCATGTAGGAGATATGGCATATATCAAACCCGGAGCCTGTGCTTGTGGCCGACAGTCGCGCCGTTTCGGGGAAATCATGGGCCGTGCCGGCAGGCTGGTCTATAACAAGCAGGGAGTTCCTATCTCTCCGACGATGCTGCCGATAATGATGTATCCGGATTTGGATTATCACAAACTGGAGAGCCAGGTTCTGTACAACAAGATTGACAAGTTCCAGATCCGGCAAGATAAGGCGGGGGATATCCAGGTGCTGCTGAAAATGAAGGACAAGGCGGATGAAAATCCGGCCATGTATGACTTTATCGTCACTAACTACAGGAATCATTTCGTGGGCTCGGAAGTGTCTCTATCCTTCGTGGACGAGATTCCCGTGCTTCCTTCCGGGAAGGAGGATTATTGCGTTTCTGAATTCGAGTACAAAGGATAAGATGAACGCCAAGTATTATCCTCTCATCAAGTTGGGACGCTGGGCATCTTTGATGAAACGGCGGTTCACCCTTCCGGTCAAACTGTTCACATCCGGTTTCCTGCGTTCGGAATCCTATTATCCCGACATGCCCCAGAAGAGCAAGTTCCGGATGGCCGCGGACCAGCTGGGGCATATCTGGAAATACGGAAACATCGAGCGATACTATTTCCCGTATGGACTGGACATCAAGGGATTCCGTGACAAAGATGACTATCTGGACGACAGTTGGTTCCTTTGGAAATGCGCCATGCTGAACACTGTCCTGACGGATCACGATTATACCTGCATCCTCCGGGACAAGGAGTTGTTCGCTACGCTTCTTACGGAATGGGGTTTTGAGACACCGCATACCGTGGCCTGTGTCCGGACTCCCGAAGAGGCGAAAACCGTAACCAACATGCTCTTCGAGCGGGGTGGTAACTTCTTCTGCAAACCGCTGGATGGCCAGTGTGGTGGTGGAGTTTTCCGGCTGGATACGACCGTTGAAACCGATCGTGATTCCGTTTGTGACAGGCTGTCCCAGGGCGTTTATCTGGTCCAGACCTGTGTCGTCCAGCATCCGGTGATGGACCGTATTTATGACAAGTCCGTCAATACTTTGCGTATCCTGACCATCTTGGACAAAGAGACCGGGAAAGCGGTTTCCGTTGCCGGCGAAGTCCGGTTCGGCGCTCATGGCAGCGTGGTGGACAACCTGGCGGCCGGCGGTGTTGCCGTCGGAATCGACCTGAGAACCGGGCAATTGTCCGAATTCGGCATCTGCAAGAAAGGCGGCGCTAAACGGACGCCGTGCCATCCTGACAGCCAGGTTCGTTTCGCTGATGTCCGGATTCCGTTCGTCCAGGAGGCCGTCAACCAGGCTGTAAAACTCCACGAAAAACTGTCCTCCATCCGTGTGATTGGCTGGGATATCGCCGTCACTGACAATGGCCCGGTTTTCATCGAAGGAAACGACAATGCGGAGATTTCCGGGCTGCAGACGGTGAACGGGGGATTGAAGCATACTATTCAGAGTCTGTTGAAAAACGAGTTTAACAATTGATATGAAAGTTACTGTTATTGGTTGCGGCAATGCCGGATTGATTCATGCTGCAAAGTTAATGGAAAAAGGTATTGAAGTCGCCCTTTTGAAGACTTCCAATGCCGCGAACAGCGAATTCTTTGACATCATCAGTCATGAAGGGGGCTTTAACGTTAAAGATGAGACCCATGGCGGCCGACGTTTCTTCGTAAAGCCGGCCATGATAACCAGAGATGTAGAACAGGCAGTACAGTTTGGTGACGTTATCATGGTGATGACCACCACGTCACAACACGAGTTTGTGGCAAAGAAAATTGCACCATTTGTTCGGGATGGACAGATCATTACTTTGGTCCCGGGATATATGGGAAGCCTGATCTTCAAAAAGTATATCCATAAAGATGTCATATACAGTGAATGGGAGACTACTGCTTACAATGGCAGAATCGTGGATTCGATGTATGTCCGAATTACTTTCTACAATCCCCGTAATGCCATTTCAGTCCTTCCCGTTTCAAAGACGGAAGAAGTGTTGGGTGTTTTCTCCAATTGTTTTGACAATACGAAGTACTCCAGAAAGAATATCTTAGAATCGGCCATGCACAATCCCAATATGATAGTGCATCCGATCGGTATTCTCTTTTCTGCTTCTAGAATTGAGTATAGCCGTGGTGAATTCTGGATGTATAAGGAAGCTTTTACGGATTCCGTCATCAGGGTCATCAACGCCTTTGACAGGAGCAAGAATGAACTTCTGAATGCTTTTGGCTGTGATTCCCTGGATTATTTCGAAGCGGCGAAATGGAGGAATGCGACGGATCTGAGTCTGGATGCCATGACTGTTTTTCGCTCTTTTGCCGAATCCTCCAACAAAGGCCCCTCTTTCATCAATCATCGTTATCTGAATGAAGATGTACCCATGGGCTTGGGACTTTTCATTTCGATTGGCAAGTTAGTAGGTATTGATACGTCGATTCAGGAGGCGATCATGTCATTGGCTTCCGGCTTGCTCGGACGGAATCTGTCTGCATCGTCGAGGACAATCCAGTATCTTCTGGATAAGGAGAATGTTTCCATTGAAGATATCAAGAAAGCGATAATTGCTTAATTTTTTAGTGTTAAAGCGTACCATGAAGAACTCTTTTATTACGAGATTGAAAAAAATCAGGACATCCTATAAATTGATAAAAGGAGTCAGGCAGAATATCCGTAGAATCGATGCTGATAGAGACATTACGAGAGAACAGGAGTCCGAGATAAAGGAGTATTACAAAAACCTTCTGGGAATAGACATTCCATTGGATTGGCATCGTTATTTCTATAAGAGAACCGGGGTGTATTCCGTCCGGTATATTCCGACTAGTCTGTATTACACGGAGATTATCGGAAAAATCAACCAGATGAGATTTGAAAGGGCGTACTCTGACAAGAATCTGACCGAGTTCCTCCTCACTGGAATCCGCCAACCGGAGACCATCGTGAAGAATATGAATGGCCACTATTATCTGAACGGAACCGCCGTGGATAAGGAGACGGCCATTCAAGCCTGTTGGAATTTGGACGATGTAATCATCAAGCCATCGTTGCAGCGTCATGGTTCCGGAGTAAAGAAGTTTTCCGTCCATGATGGCGTTACGTCCATCAAGAATGAGTCCGTCGAACATCTCTTCACACGATATCAGCCGGATTTCCTCATTCAGAGAGTAGTACACCAACATCGTCTTTTGTCGGACTTGAATCCGTCTTCTGTCAATACAATCCGCATCCTTTCCTATCGTTCCGGAATGGAAGTGCTTGTTCCCTATACTGTTATTCGCATCGGAAGAAAAGGATGGGATATAGACAATGAGACTGCGGGTGGAATCAGCACAAGGATTAATGCGGACGGGACGCTGGCGAAGTACGCCTTCGGCGCTCCCGGTAACGATATGATTGAAAAAACGGACACGGGGATTATCCTGGAGGGATACCGGATACCATCGTATGAAAAGGCAATCGAAACTGTAAAAGGTTTACACCTGCAGTTACCCCATTTTAACTTGATTGGATGGGACATATCCATCGACGAAGATGGTGAGCCTGTACTGATCGAGTGGAATGTATGGCCTGAATTGAGTCAATCCGCCAATGGCCCTGCTTTCGGCGAGTATACGGAGCGGATCCTGAAAGAGATTTGGAATCGTCCTAATACGATGTATTGATGAAGATCGCTGCTGTTGGTGATATCATGCCCGGAGGTATCCTGCATGGTCGTGAAGGGCTGTTTGTAAGTGACAAAGTCCTTGATATTCTCCGGGAGGCAGATATCCGTGTGGGGACGCTGGAAACAGCGGTTGGTAACGAACCTTCATTTTACGAGGAAAAAATGGTTCGTAAAGCCGACGTCATCTATGTGAAAGACGAAGATTTGAGACGGCTGATGGAGTTGGACATCAATGTCGTCAGCCTGGCGAACAATCATTTTTTTGATTTGGGACCGGAAGGGGCAATCCATGCGATTGAATTGTTGGATTCCATGGGCATCAAGCACTGTGGTGCCGGAAGGAACCTTGAGGAAGCCAGCAAGCCGGTTGTTTTTGAGAAAGATGGGAAAAGCATTGCCTTTCTGGCGTTTTGTGATTGGCGGGATGAAACGGTTGGCTGGTGTCCTTTTGCTACGGAGACCGAACCTGGTGTCAACCCCATGTATGATGACTATGTAGAGGAACAGATTGCCAAGTATAAAAAGCAATACGATTACGTGGCGGTAATTCCTCATTGGGGCAAAGAGCATACTTTTATCACTACGCGCCCTGTTTATGATTTGGCTAATAGGATGGTTAATGCGGGTGCCGATTGGATTTTTGGGGGACATCCCCATCGTATACAACCAGTGGTTAATAAACGTAACGCTGTTATCGTATATAGTTTAGGAAACTTCTTTTTCCCTGATAGGATAATCACAAAACCAAGAAGTACTTTTTATTCGGATTACCCGATTGATATCGCAACTCTTCCTATAACCGACCGATATCCTTTTGTTGACCAAATGACGTTGAAAGTGTGGAAGCCACTCGCTAGAATCGGAGTAATTGTGACGGTGGGAATGGACGGTGGTGGAAGAATGGTAGATACGAGATATGTGAAACTTGACAACAATAATATGCTCAATAGTCTCGATCTCCCATTCAATGTCAAGGCTTTTGTATGGTGGCAAGGCATTTGTGTAAGAATCCTTCCATATCGTTTTTATGTTAGTGTGCTTCAATTCGTTAAACAGTTTATAAAAAGAATAATAAAGAGGTAATTCTTGGTTAATTAATTTTAAAACAATGGTGTTATGATATCAATCGGTCATCCTTTCGTTTATGAAGATGGAGAGTTCGCATATTTAAAGGCGCGTATTTCGATTTCTGCTGATACTTCTGATGCATATATAGAAGCTTCGAAAAAAATAAAGAAAGTACATTGGCGAGTATCGGAGGACTATCCTCCTCGAGAATGGGGATTGGAGGGGAATGGTTTGTGGTTTGGCGTACCTCTCGAGTTCAAGAAGTACCTTTGTGCTGAGAGGAGTGATGCTTTTGTCGTTGCTATGTTATGGTATGCAATGGTGACGGGTTCAGACATTGAATCAGAGGCGCCTATGTCTGAGCGAATGGTGTTTCATGTCTCTAATTACTTGATACCAGCTCTTTGTACGCCAGAGAATGGTTACCGAAGAATTAGTATAATTGGTCCAACTACAAATGTCCCTTGTTCAAATGAGGGGGGGGTGGGAACTGGTATGTCATGTGGGGTCGACAGTTTCTATTCGTTACATATGTATTCACAGGAATCTATCCCAAAGAAGTATCGGCTGACGCATCTTACGTATTTCAATATGGGTGCGATTTTTCATCCGAATCGTTCAGAGAAGAAAAAATACACTATTAAGGAATTCTATGAAACGACAGATAGGATGTCTGAGGAAAAACGAGAGAATGCTCGTCAAGTAGCACAGCAATCCAATCTCCCCTTGCTTTACATTAAATCAAATCTTGACAAAGATTACTATAGGGGAGCATATGGTCACACAGGGGTCTATCGTAATTGTGCAATGGCTCTTTCTGTTCAAGGCCTGTTTTCTATTTATTATAATTCTTCTGGTGGTTGGCCGGGTTATTTTGATTTATCTTTAACGGAAGGATCTCAACACTATGAGGCATTATTGTGTTCTTGTTTGAGTACAGAGTCACTTACTTTCATCTTATCAGATTATGTTACTCGTGCAGAGAAAACCTTTGTTATTGCCGATGATACACTTGCACAAAAATATCTTGATGTTTGTTTTTGTTTCAATAGTTGTGGGAAATGTTCAAAATGCATACGGACATTGGTCACATTGGATATATTTGGTAAACTTGACCAGTTTAGTGATGTGTTTGATATTGATTATTATAAAGCACATAGGACGGACGCTTATCTTGAAGTGTTAAAAACAAAAGATGGCGATGATAAGGACGATAATGCCGTTTTTGCGAAGGATTTATATAGGATGGCGTGTAGTAAGGGTATTATCCCAAGAGAATCTCAAAGGTTATACGATGTTTATTTAGCGAAGCAAAAAGTCAGAGTTCTTAGAAGAAAACTCAAAAGTATTCTTAAACGTAAGTAAGTATGCGTGTTTGGCAAAGTATTATTGTATTTATTGCATAATAGCTGAACATAAGAAGATTTGGCTTAATGTATTTATCGCGGCTAAGCCCATCTTGTTGTATTTTAATTTGACTTGTTATGCTTGGTATTATTAAGCATTACTACCAAGGGGTAAGAAAGGAGATACGTCTTCGAAATAAGGAAAGAAGTCGACTTTATTCTGATGCTGTCATTAGATTTTCAAACGAGAATCCTCCTTTTGGTAACTTGGAGGATTATAGAAAGTCATTGTATAAGCATTGTTTCACGTATGAAGAATATATGCATAGATACAAATTGTGGGCGTTATCACCTTCAAAAAGAAGAGAGTTGATTTCATGCTGGGAAATGAATAGTATTTATCGAAAGATGGCCCATCCTAGTGTTAAACGTTTGTTCGCTAACAAGGCTATAACATTGAAGTTGTTTGAAAAGTATGTCCATAGAAAGTGGTTGTGCGTAAGAGAATCATCTTATAATGATTTTATGGACTTATTATCGTCAAAGGATTGTATTATTAAACCTATTGACGGAGAATGTGGAAAGGGTGTTCTTAAGGAATGGAAAAATAAAAACAAAGAGACTCGGCTGTTGTATGAAGAATGTAAAAAACAGAACTTAATTGTAGAAGAGTGTGTAAGTGCGATCGAAGAGATTCAGGATTTCCACGATGCCTCTTTAAATACTATACGTATTGTAACAATGCAGAATGGGGCAAAATGTCATGTTGTTGGTGCTGCATTGAGAATTGGCGTGAACAATAGTGTAACAGATAATGTCGCGGCAGGAGGAATTTCGGCACCAATAGATATTATTACGGGATTAATTACAATTAAAGGAAGAGACGGAAATGGTGTTGAGTATGATGCGCATCCTAATTCTCGTAAACAAATAAAAGGTTTTGTTATTCCTCATTGGAAAAAACTGTTAGATACATGTATAGAAGCATCGATGATTGTGCCATGTGCTTTCTTTGTTGGCTGGGATTGGGCTGTTTTGCCATCGGGAGAAGTGGAATTAATAGAAGCAAATGCTCTGCCGGATGTGGGTGTTGTGCAATTTGTCCCTGGTTATGAAATAAAAAGGAGAATAAGAGATGCGGGCAAGTCGTTGTTTCACTTTAATGTATTGTCTCTTGTCTCGGTTTTAAGGTTGCCTTTTTCAAATTGGTTATTGGTATAAATCAGTAGTAAATGATTGAATCTCCTAACACCTTCATTTGAAAGTTCAATTCAAAATTATATAGATCTATGAGCAGGGTACGTCTTTTCATTGCGGGAGATTTTTGTTCGAAACCATCAACTTCTTTTATTTCGGTTTCTGATGAACTTAGGAACGCTATTCAGTCTTGTGATATAAAAGTCGTGAATTTTGAGGTCCCCTTGAAACCAAGTGTTGACTTGCCGCCAAGACGTTATGAGCGTTTTTGGCAACATGATGATGCTCCAAAGTTTCTATTTGATCTTGGTTTTAATTTGTTTACAATAGGAAACAATCACGCTTTTGATTGGGGAGAAGATGGCTTCGTGAAAACACATTCGGCATTGGGAAGCTCCTGTTTTGGCGCCGGAACATATGAAGATGCTTATAAAGTAAAGATTTGCGAAATAAATGGTATTAGAATAGGATTCTTAGCCCTCTGTTATGCAGCCCATGCGGGAGTGTTTAATGACGTACTTCATCATGAAGGACTTGGTTGTGCTTACATTAATGATTTGAGGGTCAATCATGACATTATTGCTGCAAAAAAGGTGGTTGACTATCTATTTATTTTGCCTCATGATGGTATAGAGTATATCGATGTCCCATTACCTGAAACCATTGCGCGTTATCGAGATTTCATTGATTATGGAGCAGATGGAGTTATAGCATGTCATCCTCATTGCCCTCAAGGTTGGGAGGAATATAGAGGGAAACCAATTTTCTATAGTCTCGGTAATTTCTTTTTCAATAGTAAAGAGGATCCATCATATCGTGCTTGGTATAGACCACATTGGTATGAAGGTTTGTGTGTTGAATTAGATTTGTATAATGGCCAAATCAAGTACAAGACAATTAATACTCGTAATGTTAATAATGTTGCGTTAGTTATTGACCCCGACTTGGAGCGAGAAGAGCATAACCGGAATCTCTGTTTCTTCTTAAAGAATAAAGAAGCATATTTGAGTTATCTTTACACGGAATGTAAAAAACTTAAAGATGGACAGGAAATGCCGATAATTGATAAGTCACTGCATCCCGTTTCACTTAAATCGTATACTAAGACTGCTTTACGAAATTGGATTAAAATATTAAAGAAACAAGAGTTATCAAGTGATTTGTCTTTACAGGCTTTATTGAGTAATGACACTAGAAGAAGTTCGTTATTAATTGGTATGAAAAATAGATGATATGAATATCGCTTTTTGTGGGGACATCATGCCCGGAGGCGTGTTGCCATATCAGGATAGGTATTTGTGTAATGATGTGACCTCGTATTTAGGCACCTTTGATTTTCGAGTTGGTACATTAGAATGTGCAATTGGTGATAAAATGGATTTTGATGTCTCGAAAATGAATGCAGAGATGAATATCATTTATGCTAGAGAAGAAGACCTTTTCAGAGTCAATAAGTTTGGTATAGATGTGGTTTCTCTTGCTAACAATCATGTTTTTGATCTAGGTGAAGTTGGTTTTAGGAATACAATTGATGTGCTAACACGAAATGGTATAAAGTATGTTGGTGCCGGATTGAATATTGAGGAGGCATCGTCCCCCTTGATTATCAAAAAGAACAAGATCTCAGTTGCTTTTTTTGCTTGCTGTTTTAGTGGATTAAAGCCTGTTTGGGTTACAGCAGCTACGCCAACAAGTGCCGGCATCTGGCAAACGGACATTGAAACAGTTTGCACACGGATTTCCCTTGCGAAAAAGGAGTTTGATTATGTTGTTGTATTGCCACATTGGGGTGTTGAACTTTCTTATTATCCTCCAAAAGAGTATTATCTATATGCGAAACGAATGATTGATGCAGGAGCGGATGCTGTATTAGGAAGTCATACGCATACGATTGGACCCTATTGGAAGTACAGGAATAAAGCTATCTGTTATAGCATGGGCAATTTCTTATTCCCGGATTTTTGTATGCAAGTTCCAAGGCCTCAATTTTATCCTGCGGATAAAGAGTCTTTTAAAACATTGGAAAGACGATGGTTTTATCCCAAAGACTTTACTTCTCCTGTGGTTTCGGTATGGAGAGGCCGGAACAGGATTGGCAGTATTATCTCAATGAAAATCAATGATAAAGAGGTTGTTTACAAGATTCGATTGTGCTCTCTCTCAAAGGACAACATTCTTAGTCTCTATACGGGGGTGAATTCTTGGGTTGTTACTCTTCGAATGATGATTTGGCGTTTTCTATATTCTCATTTCGGATATGATTTAGTTAATAATGTTTTGAACAGTAAATATAATTATTTTCGCAGGATTTTGAATAGAGTTTCGGCTTTCAACATCCCCGTTGATCTATAAATAATTGGTATTGGCGGTTATTTATCGAAAGAAACTCGATTTGTTTTTGTGATTAGTTATTCAATGTTATATGATTAGTTCCATCTCAATTATTAAGGCAAAAATAGTTGGTTGCTGGTTTAAGTGGTTCCTGGTATCTAAAGTTAATAATAACTATAAAAAACTGAGCATAAAACGAAGGCTCGATAGGACGCAACGAAAAGCAGTCGAGGAGTATTACAAGAAGTATTGTGGACATAAGGTTCCACTAGCATGGCATAAGTATATGTATTCACGGACTGGGATTTTTGACATTAGGTATATCCCGACTAGTTTGTATAGAATTGAGTTAATCGGCCGGATGAATAACTGGGATAGAGCAAACATTTTCTCCGACAAGAATTTATCTGAAATGCTTCTGCCTAATATCAAGCAGCCGAAAACAATCATAAAAAACATAAATGGGTATTATTATCATGACGGTTTGCCAATTTCAGAGGAAAAAGCCATTGATTTATGTTCTAACTTGTCAGATGTGATCATAAAACCCTCACTTCTGGAAGGAGGCAAAGGGGTTCGGTCTTTGAGTGTTGTAAATGGAGTGACAGATTTTGAGAATAAGACAATTAAAGTTGTGTTCTCGAATTACAAAAAAGATTTCCTTATCCAAGAAAAGATAGTTCAACATAAAGAAATGGAACGATTAAACCCTTCATCTGTAAATACTATTCGGGTACTCACGTATAGAATCGGAATGGATATTTTACTTTTGTATGCGGTTGTTAGGATTGGGAAAGCAGGGATGGTTGTTGATAATGAGAGCCAAGGAGGCATAAGTGCAAAGATTAATCGTGATGGTACTATTGCGAAATTTGCTTATGGAGCTCCAGGCAATGAAAAAATTGAGTTCACTGATAGCGGGGTTGTCTTGGAGGGATATAAGATCCCATATTACAAAAAAGTAATAGAGGCAGCAAAACAATGCCACTATCAATTACCAGATTTCAATATCGTTGGATGGGATTTTTGCATTGACCAAGATGGAAATCCCGTTTTAATAGAATGGAATTCCAATCCTGATTTAAGTCAAACTGCAAATGGCCCTGCATTTGGGGAGTATACGGATTTGATATTATCAGATATATATAATCATTTGAATACAAGGAATGGTTATTGGTAATTTTGGGAAGAAGTTGTTTGTCTTTTTATTTCTAACTCTAACTCGGGAATGCTAATCAAAGGACGCGTATTAGGCCCCTTCTGCTCTCGTTTGCTTATATCTGGGCTTGTATTTTTGTCCCTATTGTCCGCCTGTTTGAAGTCGGCACTTGAGCCGGAGGAAGATGGATCTCCTCTTGGAACAGTTTGGAAGTTGAACAAGAATGTGACTGGCCTTCGAGGACTGGCGAATGCGTGCATGAATGCAGACAGCGTTGCTCTTTTCAACATTGAGTATAATGATGACGGGAGTGTCCTTTATTGGTTGAGTATGAAGGTGGGAGGAGATATCGACTTGTATAGTGAGATCGTTTCCCAGGAGATTTGTGTTCCCGAATTGTCAATGCAAAAAGTCGGAGGTTCTTTCTATTGGATGGTAAATGGCGTTTTCTTGACGGATTCGAATGGAGAGCAGATTTCCGTTATTGACGTTACAAAACCCATTTCTTTCCTTTTACATGATAAATCGATTTGCTGCAGGGTCAAGAATTCCGTCGTGGCTGAGTTCCCTTTTACTAAAGCTGATTATTTGGCGAAAGATGTGGCTATCGACTATGATATGGATAACAGGGGATTCAATATACGCTTGTCCTCTGGTTTTAAATCTATCCTTCCAGCCATATCCGAATTCCATCTTATTGATTCGAGCGTGAAGAATCGCTCATTTTATAAAGATGTTTTTCTGGATGCAGGAGTCGCTCTGACATCTCGTAAGTCTTTGGCAGCAGCGAACCATATTGGATTGTCTTTAGAGGGCGTTAGTCTTCCTTACTCGTCTTCCAGTGAAAAACACAAGGAATTACAGACTGCAATTATTGCCGGTGATTCAAATGATTTTAATGGCCGATTGTTATATCCAGACGGCCAACCTAGATTTCGACTTCTTTTTGTAAACGGAGGAGATTCAACCCCTCATGGACAGTCTTTAGGTGAAAAGGGGCGAGCGAATATGCGTGCATTTGTAGCGAACGGTGGATGTTATGTAGGAACATGTGCAGGTGCATTTCTGGCATCTAATGGTTTTGATGGTAAACCTGATTATCCCTACTATTTATCCATATGGCCTGGGATGATGAATCATACAGGATTGAGCCAAACGTATTCCGGAATGTTCATTGAGAATAACAGCCCGCTTCTTCGGTATTATGATTTCGGTGGGGATCATTATGTGGACAGTGTGCGCCACAATTCCGGTGGGTACCCTGTGGTTTTCCCATTAAAAACTGAGGTTTTAGCGCGATATGATTATCCGAAAAAAGGTCCTCTCCATCGAAAACCCAGTGTATGGGCGTATAAGGAATCTCTTCGTTCCGGGCGAGTTGTCTTGGAGGGTTCTCATCCCGAGGAAGTTTTGGAAGGGGAACGTCGGGACTTGACTGCGGCTATGATGCTATATGCAATGGATGGTGTGGGAATTGTATCCCTGAAGGGTTATTTGAAGAATGGGGTGGAAAGGAAGATGGATAAGAATACCACGAATAATAATCCGGCTTATGCCCGGATTGGGGATCGTCAGACCCACCATTTCGCGACATACCTGCCTCCGGATGCTCGTAGTATCCGGGTCGAACTTGACAGTCCCAGCGATTGCGATTTCGCCTTGATGATGAATCAGGGGACCTATGCTTTTTCCGATGAAGCGGAGTATCGTTCCTCCGTTCCAGGAGCCAAGCAGCAATTGTCATTCTCTGCTCTCCGTGAAGGGCTCTGGTTCATTGCTGTGCAATGTCTGACGACCGTGACGGTCAAGGAAACGGACTATGGTCAGGAGTATGGGGGCAAGACCGAGGTTTTGAACGGTGTGCCGTATACGATTTCAATTAGTTGGGAATAAGTGTTACCTTTATAAGTTTTTAGATTTCTCGACAAGCTCGAAATGACAGTTATAATGAAAACCGTAGGCCTCCCCATATCCCATAAGGAGAACGAGCGCAGAAGAGCGCTCGTTCCGCAAGACATCTGTCAGATCAAGCATCCGGAAATGATTTCCGTTGAATCCGGGTATGGCGATGTTCTCGGCTTTTCGGATGAGGATTATCTGAATGCCGGTGTTCAAGTATGCGGCCGTGAAGAGGCTCTTTCCAAGGACATCATCTGCGATCCCAAAGCAGGGGATGCCGAATATCTGGACAAGTTGAACGGCCAGGTCGTTTTCGGTTGGATGCATGCCGTTCAGAATCGGGATATTACCGATGCCATCATCAAAAGCCGGCTTACAGTCTACGCGTGGGAAGACATGTTCGAGGATGGACGGCATTCGTTCTGGAAGAATAATGAGATAGCAGGCGAGGCAGCCGTATATCATGCCTATATGTGCCATGGCGTGTTCCCGTACGGCTCCAAAGCTGCCGTTCTGGGGCGGGGTAATACCGCGCGCGGTGCTGCAAAAGCTCTGAATTATATGGGTGCTGAGACCACCATGTACGACCGTAGGACCGAGCATTTGTTCCGGTCTGAGTTACCCCAATATGATGTAGTCGTCAACGCCGTTCTTTGGGATACCACCCGGAAAGACCATATCATCTATCGGGAGGACCTGAAGCGGATGAAACGCGGCAGCCTTCTGATTGACATCAGTTGCGACCACTGCGGGGGCATCGAGACCAGTGTCCCGACTACTATTGACAATCCGACTTATATGGTGGATGGGATTGTCCATTATGTGGTGGACCATACGCCCGCCCTGTTCTGGAAGACGACTTCCGACAGCCTCAGCAAGGTGTTCGTTCGGTTTATCGACGAACTGATTGAGGGGAAGCCGGGGGATGTCCTTCAGAGAGCTAACTGTTTCTGTAAGGGTGAGATCCTGGACCAGAGAATCATTGATTTCCAGCACAGATAGTTATGGCCAACAATTACAGGACGGTAGGCAATGTCATCAAGGGCATCTGGATCCGATTTTGGTCGGTCATCGCCCCCTTTACTTTCCCGGCGCATGTGACGACTGCGATTCATCGGCTCCGGGGAGTGCATGTCGGGAAAGGTTCCCGGATTGCCCGGAGCGTGCTCATCGACGATTCCCGCCCGGACTTGGTCACCATCGGAAAGAATGTCTGGGTGACGGCCGGGTGCCAGCTACTCTGTCATCAGCGGGATTTGTCGGAGTATAAGGTGGGCGTCCCGGTGATGGATCTTCCACTGAAATACGCGCCTATTGTCATTGAGGACGGGGCCCATATCGGCATCGGCAGCATCATCATGCCGGGTGTCACCATCGGCAAAGGGGCTGTCATCGGGGCCGGATCCGTCGTGACGAAGGACATCCCCCCGTATTGTGTCGCGGTCGGCGTTCCGGCAAAGGTGATCAGAAAGTTTGAAGAATAAGGGATGAAAATCTGGATTGACATTACCAATACCCCGCACGTCAATGTGCTGATGCCTATTATCCGGCATCTGGAGAAGGACCATGAACTGATCTTCACCGCCCGGGATTTCTCAGAGACCCTGCCGCTGTTGAAGAAGAATGGAATTACGCCCATCGTGTACGGGAATTATAAGGGAAAAAGCCGTGTCAAGAAGATGATGGGACTGCTGGGCAGGATGTGGACGATGCTGTTTAAACTGCCGAAGTTCGACCTGGCGCTTTCGTTAGGCGGCAACTATACTTCCGCTATCGCATTCCTGCGGGGAAAGAAGTCCATCGTATTCAGTGACAACGACATCTCCTTTAAGTTCTTCTCCTTCGCGATGGGGAGTTACTTCATCTTCCCGTATTATTTCAAGTATCAGAAGGTCCAGAAGAAATATCGCATCAAGGATGCGCAGATCAAGACGTTCAACGGTTTCAAGGAAGATATCTATATCGCGGAGTTCGAACCGGATCCCGCTTTCCCGGAGCAACTTCCTTTCCGGGATTTCATTACCATCCGGCCGGAGAACCTGAAGGCGTCCTATGTCCCCAAGGACAGCACGACCATCGTGCCGCAGTTGTTCGAGGTTTTCAGGGACAAGAATATCCTGTTCCTGCCCCGTTACGAGGAGGAAAAGAAGTATGCTGAAGGGTATTCCAATGTCTGGTATCCGAACGGTCCCCTGTCCGGTCTGGATGTGTGTTATTACACCCAGGCTATGCTGACCGGAGCGGGTACTTTCGCCCGTGAGGCTGCACTTCTGGGCGTGCCTGCCGTCAGTTTCTTCCCGAGTCCGGTATTCCTTTCCGTTGATGAGGCGATGCAGGAATTGGGCATCGAATTCAAGTCCCGGGATCCGCAGGCCATCCGGCAATATGTCGATACGGCCGCCCGAAAGGAGGCCTCCACGGAGAGAAGCAAGACGGTGCAGCAGGAAGTTTTCGATATCATTGACGGAATCATCGAAGAAGTAAACAAACGCTGAGATGGACTTCACACTGGAGAAATACGCTGCACTGCTGGATGCCTTGAAAGCCTATGGTTTCCAGTCATTGGTCCTTCGTCATGACGTGGACCTGTTGCCCGGGAATTCCTTGCGGACAGCGCGGCTGGAGGCGGAGAAGGGCATGTTCGGCATCTACTATTTCCGGGCTGTTCCGGAAAGTTGGGACGAGGGTATCATCCGGGAAATC